>X84_Common_Chiffchaff__coassemble_1_pt1 | contig 116005 bp, 102 predicted proteins | sample X84_Common_Chiffchaff__metabat2_high_PE_001 | metagenome-assembled genome bin X84_Common_Chiffchaff | reverse complement strand
TAGCCGCTTACTTTGTTTGAATAAAGAGACGGGCGATATTAATCACAATAAGTTTTACAAAAATCAGTATGTACTCTAAACTTTGGCAAGCGTGCGGTATTTCCTATCAACAATTATTGACTCGTTTGCTTGAATTAGCCCTGAAACATCATTTGTGAAAAACTAAGTTGCGACGTGAATACAATACTATTTAAGTTCTCAAAACCAGAGATTCGCTGACCATTTAGAAGATAATAGAATTTAAAGTTCTATTTATTGATTTTTCTTTTATAAATATGCATTTTAAACTATGCGTATACAGTTAATTTATAAAATAGCTAAATAAAAACAGAACATCTCGAGAAAAAAATATCGACATAAGGTTCAACAATGGATTTTTCCTGTTTATCATAGTTTCTAAGTGAAGTAGGTGTTACTAGAAGAAAAAAAGTGCTGTTAAGATGCGCATCTAATGTACAGAGTTTTTTTAACTTAAGCCTAAATAATAGGCTTAAGTTAGCTAGTTTAGCTAAATGTTCTAGTTTGGATGCAGCGCCTGGCGTTGGCTTTTCGAGGAATGGAATAGAACATTTACAAAATGGTTAGCTTGGCGACCTTAGCGAACTGGGCCCACCTGACCCCATTCCGAACTCAGTCGTGAAACGGTTCTGCGCCAATGATACTTTGGGGTTTCCCCCATGGGAAAGTAGGTCATTGCCAAGCTTCTTTAATCTAAAGCCCCTGATAAATTTAATATCTATCAGGGGCTTTTTTTAAAATGATTATTGAATTTGCTTTTTTATTAGTATTCTTCTTTGTATTCTTCTATCATTCTGTTGTGTTTTTCTTTGAGTTTTCTGTATTTTTCTTCGATTTATTTTTTATCTATTGTAATATTCTTTATTTCTTCGAGCATATTTTCCATTTCTGTTTCTAATTTTTCGTTTCTTGATTTAATAGTATTTATTTCTTCGACTATATATTCGTATTTTTTTTAACTCATCATATTCTTTTAGAATTGTATTTTTTTCCACGAGTATATGTTCGAGTTCCTCATCTAATGCTTTTTTATCCTCTTAGATTTTTTCGTATTCTGCTATGATTTTTTCTCATTCTGCATTTTTTTCCCTTATAAGTTCAAGTTTGCTTCCGAGTCCATTACGGAGTTCTTTATTTTCTCGTTTCATTGTTATGTATTCTTCTTTCATTGCTTCGTGTTCTTTTTCGATTTCTTCTTTTTCTTTTATGATTTTTTCATATTTTTCTTATTTTTCTTATTTTTCTTTGATTCTTTCGTATTTTTCTTCATTTTCTTGTATAATTATTTCGTATTCTTTTTTCATTGCTTCGTATTTTAGTTCAGTTTCTTCTTTTTCTTTTATGATTGCTTCGTATTTTTTTCAGTTTCTTCTTTTTTTCTCATCATGCTTTCGTATTTTATGTCGTTAGTATTCATAAAGATATTTTTTCCTTGTTTAAAAGAACGTTCTAATTGTTAACTTTATTTAACTATAGGGCAATAAAAATCCTTATTTTGTTGTGTAGTAGAAAAAATAGGCTAAATATATAGATTTTAGTAAGGTGGCTGTAATGAAAATAATAAATTAATATAGATAAAATAAATTATAAGTTATTTATTTTTTACTTATATTTTTTAAAAATAAATAGGATAAAATAATGTCAATAAAAAAGTTAAATTTAATACAACTTAGATAAAAAATTAGCGAATGGAAAAATTTTTATAATTACAATAGACTTCACTCTGGTTTAAATGGAAAAATACCCTACGAGCTTTTAAAACATAAAATTTCAAGTTAATATGACTTCGTCAACCAATGTGGTAACACGCACATTTACTCTTATATATTTCTAGAAAAGCTTTCGAGATTATTTAAAAATATTTTTTTATTTTTTTAAATATTAGTAATATATCTTTTTTGAGAAATAATTTTATATTTATTTTCTAGACATACATAATTTCCCCATTTTCAAATGTTCAAAGGGCGATTAATAGTGTTGCAGCTTCTTTCTTCTTTTTCTTCAAGTTCAGACTCTGACGATTCACTATCAGATATAATTTGAGGTTTAGTAAAAATTGATGCTTTATAAGGATTTTCTTTTCTTGTACTTGTAGAAGGAAAATGAAGCTCCTTCTCTTTCGCGTCAAAGTAAAATAACTGTAATTTACACACGGGTTGGATTCGAATTTTTTCTTCTGTTTCTCGTTGCATTCTTTCTTTAATATAAGTTTCTAAATCATTCTCTACAAGTTCTTTTAACTTTTGTTCGAAAATCTGCTCGGGTTCAACATCATACCAAGGACAAATATCCCTAGCTTTGGAAGAAGTAATATTATCTATTATAGAAACTTTAATGCTCTCCAAACGTTCTACACTAATTCTATCTAAAATGTGATATGCACCTGTAACTGTAAGAGACTCTATTTCTAATGGTTTTCCTAATAGTGTAAACAAGTAGTGCTCCGAAATAACTTCTGTTAGTGATACTTCCATTGATTTTTCTAATAATACGGGTGCTACGGCTAATACTTTATCCAGTATTTTAATATCTTCTGTCATTAGCGCTGCATTTAGTACAGCTGGCATTTCGCTTTTTTCATCAGAAATAAAATCTCGATTAACTTCTAACATTTGACTATAAACATAATCAAAGAATTTTTCGCCTCTTGAAACCGCTATTTTTAATAGATTGAAGTCCTCCCTAATTGTAAACAACCTTTTTCGTGTAATCTCTTTAAACGGCGTATTATCCAAATATTCTCGAATATATTTAAAAGCACGTTTATCCTCTTCATCGAGTAAGTTGATCATGACCCTAGGAAAATTACAACTAGCCATCACAGTGGCAAGATCCTTTGTGAGCACTTGATCTATTAATCGGAAGTCCTGAGCTTTGCCTGCATAGATTAAAATATGTTCGTAGCCATACTTTCCCCAATCGATACTTTCTTCATTTATCGTAGGGTTGATTTGTTTTATCCATTCTATTATTTGTTGACTTTTAGTAAGTTTTGCGAATAAAAAGCCCCTTTTTAAAAAGTTTGGAAGCGTTACTTCGTATGTAAATGGTTCTAAGTCTATTAAAAATATTTCTTCGATATTTATATTGATTGGTCCTGAACTATGAAATGTTTGGCTTTCCTCTTCTCGCTCCCTTCTAATAATTGGAAAAAGCTTTTTGGCCTGTTCAAGGTTATCTGTTCCACAACAAAATTGGAATGTTCTGCCATGATATATCTTACTTATAGCGTTTACTCTATCCCGCAAAATTTCTTCGGTAAAATGTGATTGCTTACCATCGCTATTTTTATAAAAGCCCGCGCGTATCATACTGCCAGTCCATTGCTTATTTAATAGTTTAGCCTCCGCTTTATAGTCAATCGTATTAGCAATCAGGTTTAGGTATATTTCTATTTTTTTTGCGCTATTTACTTTTCTGGATAAGATATCATAGGCGGCTGTAGTAATTGAGTTATATTGCGAAGTTTTAGTTTCTTTTTTTGGCATACTTATTTCTCCTTTTATTAATCGATTTTTACATAAACGAAGCAGCTATAACGAAGCCGCTATACAACTCCAAAAATAATCAAAACACTTCTCTGGAACTCTCTCGTCTTCTTGATCCGAATTAATGCTATCATCCTCTGATGAGGGCATTGAAAAAAGACTATGAGTTAATAAGTTTTGTGATGTAACAACTTCGGAATCAGAAGATGCATCTAAGGATTCTCTTTTTTCTGCATTATTTAACTGAATAAAAAAACTATTTCTCTTTTCTACTGTTGAATTATAAATTTCTTTTTTTTTATTATCAGTAGAAACGTTTTCTTGTACTTCATCAATTAAAACATTTTTAACAAGTAAAATAGAATGTCGATTATTCTCTTCTGGAATAAGGTGCAGCTTCATTTCAGACAAATTATAATTATTTTTTGCTAAGTAGGTTTTGAACGCATTTATATCAGCTTCGGCATGCCTATAGAACTTAAATTCTTTTTCAAGTTTTTTTTCAGCATCTTGTTCAATGTGCTTTAGTTTAAGTCGCGCAATTTGCTCATCACGTGCTTTTTTAGCAAGTGTAATGTTTTTATCATATTTTTTATGACAACTTGCTAGTAGAAAGTTAAACTCTGCTTCTTGTTCTGTATAAATAAAGAATTTTTTTGATTTTGCTAGCTCAAGTAATTTTATAGTTTTTTGATATTGATTTTTTTTTCTTTCTTTATATTCTTTATAATTCGTTTGAATTTTTTTTATTTCCTCTTTAAGATAGACATTGTTAGGTTTCTTGTTTCCTATTTTTTTCAATACGTTATTTAAGCCTTCAGCAATATGCTGCTTGGTTTTTTCTAAATAAGCATTTATTAATACTTTTCCTTCCAGATTACAATCTTCAATTTGATGACCTGTTTCTTTATACGCTTTGTATTCTTCCTCAATACTATGAAAAAGTTCATCAGGATCAGCATGATAAGTTTCCTCACATGATTCAGGAGAGCTTATTTTTTTCTCCATTGCTTTATGCGCTTTTTGTGCATTTTCATAAACATTTATGATAAATTTTTTATCTGCCATTTCTAGTTCGAGATGATTTCCCCAGCGCCATTTTTCGCTTTTTTTTTGTACAGATAGACATAACTGCATATAGTGAGTTATATCTATGCCTTCAATTTCAGTAATGAGACTATTAGGCCTTCTTGCTACTTTATGGTCAGGAATTAGCTGTTGTAATATGTCCGTTTTATTACCTAATTTTTCAGTCATTATTATTTTTTTTGGGGAATTTGGTATAGAAGAAATAACTTCCAAGACATCATTTTCTTTATTTTTTTCTTGATTTAAAGAAGCAATAGAAACTGATTCTAAGACACAAGGTAATTGAATCTGTAATTCCGTATCCTCATTGCTTTTCTTGCCTTCTAAATCAAATAGTTTCAAATCTATTAATTTTTTACCTAATTTGAGGTCAAAAATTTCATCACATGCCCAAAAATTTTCATAGGATTTTTCAAAAAATTGTTTTACAGTTTCATCTGATTGATCACTCGCGACTTCTTCAAAACAATTTTTACCCATTTCTAAATAAGTAGCGGGCCTTGTTTTTGTATCTGTAATTTTTATTCGCTTATGAACATCCGGCATCTGTTCTTTTAGGTTAACCAGTAGTAAATTAGCCTCTACGGTCGTTATCAACGAACGCGAATGCGCTAAGTAAATTATTGCTGGCTTAAATAAAGGTGCTTCTACAGGTAGAGCAATTATTATCGATGTATTGTCTAGCAGAGCCTTAAATGTTTCAAATCGTTCTTGAAGACTAGGTAATACCTCTTTATTCAACTTTAGATTGAGTATTTGCAAGGCTTTTTTAAATTGTTGATCGTAAGGAGGATTTCGATAGTTTGCTAACTCAGCTGTTTTTGCTACGAGTTGAGAGCTAGCCTTTTTTAAAACTTTAAATTGATTTTCAAGTTTTAAATAATTTTCTGCTGTGTAATCCTTAGTATAAGTCGAAAAAATATTTTTTTGTCCCTGTAATACGATATCATTTAAGTGATGCATAGCTTGGATCACTTCTTGTTTTTTATGGCTTGCATGCACATCACCTTTTAAACTATGTTTACTATCCGGTTTTTTATATGGATTGGGTAAAGTTGGCGGCTGATTCATAATAATTTATCTTTAATAATTATTTATTTTAGTATTTAAAGCATAATATATTATTTATTATATTATTACAAATAAATTGCGATTAAGTTAAAAAAATATCTCACATAATATTAGATGTAAAAAATTAATTAATATAAAAATTATTATTAAATAATAATATCTATTATTTTATTTTTTCTTACTGGGAAAGGATAGTAAATGAAAATTTTAGCATTAATTAAGAGGATATGTAGGTCGAAAGTATTATTTTCTTTTGTTGTTCACTAGCTATTTTTTCTTTTACGATTTAAATTATTTTTTAGCGATAAACTCTTAAGAGATTTAATTAGCAGTAATTTCAAAAATTTATTTAAAAATTTAATAAAAGAAAAACATATATTTTATTATTAACTATTTTATATTAACATTAAATCGATTGATTGTGCGATAAACTATAAAAAATGGTTTTACGTTGACTATTCTTAAAGGAAAAAATATGTTAAAAAGAAAATACGCTGCGTGCGATAAGCCTATGGATTTAAAAATTAAAAAGGCTAGGAAACTCATAAACTGGGCAAAAAATTTTCAAAAGGGGGGCGGTAAAATTTGGTTTGTACCTAAATCAATCGATGAGGACGGTTTTTTATTCTCTTATGGCCCAAGAAACGAAATTCTATTTGTATTAGATGAAAATGAGAATAATATAATGCCATTAAAAAAACTTGAAGTATTATTTGAACAGGGTTTTACTGGAGATGCGGACGAAGCAATTTCAGATTATCTTCCTTTTTTTGACAATAAACAGGGATGTAAGGGTCTTATTAGCGCACACGATGATAAAAAGGGTGTAGAGAGTAATTTTGGGGCTATGGGGTTTAACTTTATCTACGTAATAGATGCCTCAAAAGGTAGCGATCTAAACTGTATACCTTATTCCCTCCGTAATACAATGAACCCTAAATTTTTTGAAGAATCGCTGTTTGATGCAGGAGCAATGGATTGGCCTGGAGCTTTTTTTATTGTTCCTTCCTCTTGTAAACCCAGTTGTATTGTAGGCGCTTTTGCGGAAAAATATTTGGCTCATTCATTTAATATAAATGAAGAAACGTTAATCGTTAATCCTTATTATACAGGTGACTTAAACACTATAAAAAGTAAGCTTAATATTAGTAGATTACAAACGTTAAAAGATTGTAGATTACATAATTTTACTTTTGATAGTGCTGAAGCTGCTTATATGTCTGGCCCAGGTAGTTTAAAAAACCGTTATCAGAGAGTTATAAAAATACTAAGCGATAAAATAAAAAATAATGGTTTTGAAGCTCCCTCTCTAGACACTCAGCTTCTTTTGGATATTGAAAAAACCGTGGATACTACCCCATTTTTTCCTGAACAAATAGAAAAGATTAAACAAATAGTTAATTACAGTAAAGAGGCAAATCAACTTATTTCTGAAGAAAAATGTAGAGCTATACAATTTGAGGCTGGCTCTAAGGAATCTGAATGTTTAATAAGCCTATTACCAGCTGAAATGCGGGAACGAATTTATCAAGAACTTTTTCCTTTAAAAGAACTACACAAAAAAAACTCTATACCCTATTTCATTACAAAAAAACATCGAGAAAAATTTGTTAAAGAAATAATAACCTATTCAAATAGTGTGGAAGATAAATTAATTAAAAAAGATTCATATTTTCTAGCTGGCGAATCAATCGATTTTGATAAACCTTCTACTAGTGGATTAACGTCTAATTTAAAAAAAATGGCCTCCCCTCCTTACGAAGAACTTGAAGAATCTGTAAAGATCAGTAATGATACCCAAAGGATAAATAGGTTTTCTGATCTATTTTCATTTCCAATCAAAGATAGTTCAAGCTCAGAGTCGGAGATAGAACAAGAAGAGATAAATAGACTTTCTAGTCTATTTTCATTGCCAATCAAAGAGGGTTCGAGTTCGGAATCGGAAACAGAAAAAGAAAGCAAAAAAATTGCTTTTTACTCTATTTAGTCCAATTAAAATTAATAATATTCTGGAATTCAATAAAAATAAATTAAATTTATTTAATATTTTATAGTCCTTCGTTTCAATTTGATTTTTTAATTGTATTAAAATACTAAGCTAAATAAATTAGAAATAGTAATTTTTTATACACTTAAATAAAGGGTTTGAAATTTTAAGAAGGATTATATTTCATAAAGTGGCTTATTGTGTACGAGATGGAAAAGTTTTTGCTACCTCTGAGGTGGATAACCGATTAAATGGTGGTCAATTACTTCACATTAAATACGGTAATACAACAAGGCCTGTTGCTATTTACGTGAATTCTACTTTAGACAATAGTATGATGAGCAATAACTGGCGCGATGCAGGCTTAACAATTAATGGGTCGAAATTGTACAACTTAGCTAATCGTACGCAAATAGTTTTTTCCGATAATCAGCCGTATTCGGTAAAATTAATTAAAGATAGATTGCATCCTTTTTCTAGCTTTAGTCGAGAAAGCCAAATTCTTTTTTTAAATCGTAGTAAACGTCAGATTAGTTATCCAAACTAATTTTTTAAACGCAAGTGAGAAATTACGAGGCAAACCACACAGAGCAGATAAAGCGAATAGCCAACTCGCCAATTTTTCAGTAGAAACTCTTGGAAACCTGATGTTATTCCGTATCTTTAACGATGGGTTTAAAGGTATTAAGCCTTTTTTCAGGTCAGAGTTCGACAAAAACAAGCCACGTCTGCAAGCACAATAGTTCCAGCGGATTTTTCTAACGCTTCGGCTATTTCTAATGAGGGCAAGCGACTACTTTCATAAACGGCGTTAGCCTCTTATAATGGAGACTATCTAATATTGTGAGAAGAGACTATGTTTTTGGAAGAAAATGCAAAAACCAAAGTTGCTATTCTATATGGTGGTCGTTCAGCGGAACATGAGGTTTCATTAAGTTCGGCGGCGTCGGTTATAAAAAACTTGGATAAGAATAAATTTGATATTGTTCCTGTGGGCATTGATAAGCATGGGAACTGGTGGCTGAATGATTTTACTCGTGTAACTATCGATGAATCTGTCCCGGTAAAAACAAGCACCTCTGAAAAATTTTCTTTTGTTGGGCTGGGTAATTGCTGTGATGTTGTTTTTCCCGTATTGCATGGCACTTTTGCTGAAGATGGAATAATACAAGGTCTCTTAGAATTGTTAGGTTTGGCCTATGTTGGCGCGAATGTATTGGGTTCCGCTATTGGCATGAATAAGGAAGTTGCTAAATACTTAGCGCTTGCAGCCAATATTCCTGTTGTGCCGTTTATTGCTTTCAATAGTGGTCAATGGTTAGCTGACAAAGCGCTATATCAAGCTAAAATTGAAAAAGAATTGGCATACCCACTTTTTGTTAAGCCCGTCAATGCGGGTTCAAGTTTAGGGATTACTAAAGTTAAAAAATCAAGTGATTTATTAGCAGCTGTTCGGCTTGCTTTTCAATATGATACGAAGATTATTCTTGAGAAAGCGCTGGATGTACACGAGATTGAAGTCGCTGTGTTAGAAAATTCAATCTTTGGTAAAGAACCAGAAGTCAGCGTTATCGGTGAAATTATTCCTAAGCTATCGAAACATGAATTTTATTCTTATGAAGCAAAATATATTGATGAGCAAGGTGCAGAGATTGCTATTCCTGCTGTCGTGCAAGAAGGACAATCAGCAGAGATACAAAAATTAGCCAGTAATATTTTTACACATTTAGCGTGTGAAGGTATGGCAAGAATTGATTTCTTTATAGAAAAAGACACGAAAAAGGTTTATTTTAACGAGATAAATACCATTCCTGGGTTTACAAAAATTAGTATGTATCCTAAATTATGGCAAGCTTCGGGTATTTCTTATCAACAATTATTGACTCGTTTGCTTGAGTTAGCGCAGAGACGCCATTTGCGAAAAACTAAATTGCGCGACAGTTCAATACAATTTAAAATTCAAAGATAACAGCCTTAATATAATACCGATAACAGCGCGTACAAAGGGTCATTTGGTGAAATTAGCGAGCAAAGCTATAAGCGTTATTACGTTGCGGTTGTTCAGCAACTTGAATTTCCTGTTTTAATTGATTGATTTCTCGGTTTAAATTTTTGATATCATCGAGACAACATTGTGTGTCATTACTTATAAGCGGTTTAGAGGTTAATTCACACATTATTTGCCGTAGTTTCTCCGCTTTATCAATATCCCTATGCGTTTTATTCATTTCACATCTATATGCCTCAGTTGCTTTCTTTATTTCATTGCTAGTCTCATTTATAGCTCTGAAAAGACGTACTTCAATAATATCTAATGTAATTTCACGCGATCGTAACTCATCTTGTTTACGACGGAGTTCTGCTTTTAAATTTTCTACTTTCATTTTTTCATTTCCTGCATTATTTGTATAATACAGCAGAAATTATACATTAAATAATAAAAAAATAAATACTATTAACTATAATGATCTAAAAACATTTGGTTTTAGTGAATTAGGTAATTGAAGCTGCTTACACAGTACTGAAAATTAGTCTAAAAAACGGTAATTTTTAATAAATTAATTTGTGGAAAAGAGTAAGTTATCATTCGATTTTTATTTGAAGAAACGCTTCAGGCACTCTTTTTTTTAAAAGAGTATCAATTTCTAATGCATTTGGTTCAAAAGCAAAAGGGCGTCTCGGATAAATTCTATCGTTAACCCAATGTGTCGACCAATGGCTGGTCGTGCTTACACAATCGGCAGCAAAGTTTTTTAAGTGAAATTTATGTTCTATCTCAATGCATCCCGATAAAAAAATATCGACATAAGATTCAACAATGGGATACTTTTCAGAAGGATTCGCCATAAACTCCGGCTTTATCACATAAATCCAAAATTCAGCTTCAGGTAAGCTGGAACAATCCAATGTGTGAATGTATTTTTTGGGAACACTGACACGGCAGTAATATTTTTCTCGTTTATCATAATTTTTGAGTGAAGCCGATGTAGCTAGAGGAAAAATTGTGCCGTTAAAATATGCATTTAAATTTTTTATAACGCCAAGGTAGGTAGTGCTTAAGCCAGTTTCGTCTCCTCTGGAAAACCAGCCGCGTTGATAATTGTTAACGCTTACTGGTCTATTCTTGCCACTCGTGCTATCAGTTCCGTTTTTTGATTTTGTCTCCATAAGGGAACCATAAGCAATAATGTATTGTGCTTTGCTGATGTTAGGTAATGGATGGCAATGGCTTACCATGCCACTGGCATGACTGTTGGGAATAGATAATAGCGTTAAGCAAAAGAGTGAAATTAAGCGAGCAATCACAGTTAACATAACGAACCCAATAGGTAAATAATTCATTTTCTAATTAAAAGCTATTAACATAGAAGTTAGATTTAAAACCAATTTTGTATTGTAAATTATTTTTAGTTTTTTAGAAGATACACCGCTCGTAGCTGAATCGGTGAGGTTATTCCTTCCTATGGTCATTTCGCTTGAAAATTTTTAATACTAGCGGTTAAAATTATAAATTCGCAATTTCAATCACGCTTAGTATATACTGGTCACCAAACTAGTTCGGTTGTTAAAAGACCATGTTGCAATTTTATTTTCCTATCCTTGTTTTCATTGCTTTCGGCTTATTTGTCGGCATAGCTGCATTATCCATTGGCCGGTTTACGTCGCCTAACCGTCCAGATACGGCTAAGCTTTCTCCTTACGAATGTGGCTTTCCAGGTGTCAGTGATGCACGTTTGCCTTTTGATATCCGTTATTATCTCGTTGCGATTTTATTTATTATTTTTGATCTAGAAACCGCTTTTTTATTTCCTTGGGCCGTTTCGCTAAGACACATTGGTACGCCAGGCTTAGCCGCGATGGGGATTTTTATCGGACTTTTATTTATTGGCTTTATTTATGAGTGGAAAAAAGGTGCTTTAGAATGGGAATAGAACCCTTATTACAACAACAAGGTTTCGTTACAACATCATTAGATAATTTATTAGCCTGGGCGCGCAGCGGATCGCTATGGCCTATGTCTTTTGGTTTGGCGTGTTGTGCGGTTGAAATGATGCATTCAGCGGCGTCACGTTATGATCTGGATCGTTTTGGTGTTGTTTTTAGGCCCAGTCCAAGGCAATCGGATGTGATGATCGTCGCGGGAACTTTGTGCAATAAAATGGCGCCGGCTTTACGTAAAGTTTACGATCAAATGGCAGAACCGCGTTGGGTAATTTCTATGGGATCGTGTGCAAATGGGGGAGGGTATTATCATTATTCTTACTCCGTGGTTCGTGGTTGTGACCGGATTGTTCCGGTCGATGTTTATGTCCCGGGTTGTCCACCTACGGCTGAAGCCTTGGTTTATGGTGTTATTCAGTTACAAAATAAAATTAAAAAGACTCGTTTTATTGAGCGGTGCTAATGGAAATTAATCATCTTGTTCAATCGCTTACAAACCGCTTTATCGATCTGGCTCAGGATATAACGGTTGCATTGGGCGAGATAACATTGGAAATTCCTCGAGAAAGATTATCGGAAATTTGTCTCGTTTTGCGTGATGCAGCCGAGTTTAAGTTTGAATGTTTGTTGGATGTCTGCGTTGTCGATTATAAGGATTATGGCGTAAGTGAATGGCGAACAGCGCGTTCTACGTTGACCGGTTTTGAGCGTGGTGTGGATCGCAGCCGTCAAGAGCATCCTGTTTCTTGGAATAAACCGCGATTTGCAGTGGTTTATCATCTATTATCATTGACCCATAACCAGCGTTTACGTTTGCGTGTTTTTTCAACAGGAGAACCTCCTTTTGTTGCTTCCGTGAATGCTATTTGGCCGGCGGCAAATTGGTATGAGCGTGAAGCGTTTGATCTATATGGCGTTATGTTCGAAGGGCATCCCGATCTGCGGCGACTACTGACGGATTATGGTTTTGTCGGCCATCCTTTTCGTAAAGATTTCCCTTTAAGTGGTCATGTGGAAGTTCGCTATGATGCAGACGAAGGACGTGTTATTTATCAGCCTGTTACTATTGCGCCACGTACTTTAGTGGCAAAAACCATTCGTAAAACACCGAATGAATTACCGCCTGTCATGCCTGAGAAATCTGATAATGCCTGAAATACGTAATTACACCTTAAATTTTGGTCCGCAACATCCCGCTGCTCATGGCGTTTTACGCTTGATCTTGGAATTAGATGGCGAAGTCATACAATCAGCGGATCCGCATATCGGTTTATTACATCGTGCCACTGAAAAATTAGCCGAATCAAAGCCTTATAATCAAAGTATCGGTTACATGGATCGTTTGGATTATGTTTCCATGATGTCGAATGAACATGCCTATGTTTTAGCGATTGAGAAAATGTTAGGTGTGATTCCACCAAAACGCGCGCAATATATTCGTGTCATGTTCGACGAAATTACACGGCTTCTCAATCATTTATTATGGTTAGGTGCGCACGCTTTAGATATTGGTGCGATGACGGTTTTTCTTTATTGTTTTCGCGAACGCGAAGATCTTATCGATTGTTATGAAGCAGTTTCCGGTTCACGTATGCATGCGACGTATTATCGGCCTGGCGGCGTTTACCGCGATTTACCCCATAAAATGCCGCAATATAAATCTTCACAATGGCATAATGAAAAAGAAACGCGCAAAATGAATGCCAATCGTGAAGGGAGCTTATTAGATTTTATTGAAGATTTTACAGCGCGCTTTCCAAAATTAATCGATGATTATGAAACCTTATTAACAGACAATCGAATTTGGAAACAACGCACGGTAGGTATTGGCGTTCTTTCACCGGAAAGGGCGTTGCAATTAGGTTGTACCGGTCCTATTTTGCGTGGCTCGGGTGTGGTGTGGGATTTACGAAAAAAACAACCGTATGAAGTCTATGATGAACTTGATTTTGATATTCCGATTGGTAAAACAGGCGACTGCTATGATCGTTATCTCGTTCGCGTTGAAGAGATGCGCCAATCAACGCGTCTTATTAAACAATGTATTCAATGGTTAAGGAAAAATCCAGGACCAGTCATGATCGATGATCATAAAATTGCCCCACCGAATCGCGTGGACATGAAAGGAGATATGGAATCATTAATTCATCATTTTAAATTATTCAGCGAAGGTTATTGTGTACCGCCCGGTGAAGCTTATGCGGCTGTCGAACATCCAAAAGGCGAGTTTGGAATTTATATGGTATCAGACGGTGCTAATAAACCTTATCGTGTCAAAATACGCGCCGCTGGTTTTCCGCATTTAGCGGCCTTGAATGAATTGGTTTCTGGGCATATGATAGCCGACTTAGTGGCTATACTTTCTAGTCTTGACATCGTATTTGGTGAAATCGATCGATGAAAAAAACGACAAAGAATGCGACGCTTTTATCAGATGATGTAAAAGCGGCTATTGAAAAATGGGCAGAAAAATATCCGCCGGAACGACGACAATCCGCTATTTTGCCCGCATTAACCTTGGTGCAGGATGCTAATCAGGGTTATTTATCCAACGAATTGATTGACGCTGTGGCAGATTATTTAACTATGTCTTGTGTTACGGCTTATGAAGTCGCTACTTTTTATTCTCTTTACGAACTAAAACCAGTAGGACGTCACAAAATTGGGGTTTGTACCAATATCTCTTGTATGCTCAGTGGTTGTGACAAAATTGTTAAACATTTAAAGGAACGTTTAAAGATTAATTTTGGTGAAACAACAGCAGATAATAAATTTACCTTAAAGGAAGTGGAATGTTTAGGCGCTTGTGCCAACGCGCCGGTTGTTCATATTGGACAGCGCTATTACGAAAATTTAACAACAAAAGAAATTGATAAGATATTGGATAACTTAGATGGCCAATGATATTTGTTTTCGTACTTTACATCTTGAACAACCGTGGAGTTTAAGCAGTTACCGTAAAGTCGGTGGTTATGAGATTTTGGAAAAAATCTTACGTGAAAAAACACCACCCGAGCAAATCATCGCTGAATTAAAGACATCGTGTTTACGTGGTCGTGGCGGTGCGGGATTTCCAACAGGTTTGAAATGGAGTTTTATTACGCGTAATACACCGGGACAAAAGTACGTTTTGTGCAATTCAGATGAAGGTGAACCAGGTACCTGTAAAGATAGAGATATCATGCGGTATAACCCACATCAATTGATTGAAGGCATGATTATTGCCGGTTATGTGATGGGCGCTACGGTAGGTTATAACTATATTCGTGGCGAGTATCACGAACCTTTTGTGCGTTGTGAAGTTGCTTTACAAGAAGCTTACGATGCCGGTTATTTAGGTCAAAATATCTTAAACTCAGAATTTGATTTTCAGCTTTATAATCATCTCGGTGCAGGTGCGTATATCTGTGGCGAAGAAACCGCATTAATGGAATCCTTAGAAGGAAAGAAAGGATTTCCTCGTTTTAAGCCTCCTTTCCCGGCCAATTATGGTTTATATGGCCGTCCTACGACAATCAATAATACGGAAACCTTAGCGTCGGTTCCTGTTATATTACAAAAAGGTGGACAATGGTTTTTAGAACTTGGAAAACCTAATAACGGTGGATGTAAATTATTTAGCGTCACAGGACATGTCAATAAACCCGGTAATTTCGAAGTACCTTTAGGAATGCCTTTTAAAGAACTATTAGGTTTAGCCGGTGGTGTTAAAAATGGTCGCCAATTAAAAGCAGTGATTCCAGGTGGTTCTTCTATGCCGGTATTACCGGCTGAAGTCATGTTAAATACTGACATGGATTACGATTCGATTAGTAAAGCCGGTTCTATGTTAGGTTCGGGCGCTGTCATTGTGATGGATGAAACAACCTGCATGGTAAAAATTTTAGCCCGCATTGCTCATTTTTATAAAGAAGAATCCTGTGGCCAATGTACGCCTTGCCGTGAAGGTACAGGTTGGATGTGGCGTGTATTGCATCGTATCGAACAGGGTGAAGGTCGTTTACAGGATTTGGATCTTTTAAACAGTGTTGCTGGTAAAATTATGGGCCATACCATTTGTGCTTTAGGCGATGCGGCGGCAATGCCGGTACAAAGTTTTATTAAACATTTTAGAAATGATTTTATTGAGCATATCGAGCATAAACGGTGTCCGGTAGGTGATCCTCATGAGAATTAAGTGTTGCGAATGCTAAAAGTGAAATTATGATAGATATTGAAATAGACGGTAAACCATTACACGTTGCGCAAAATACTACGATTATTGAAGCGGCCGATCAAATCGGTATTTATATTCCGCGCTTTTGTTATCATAAAAAGCTTTCTATTGCCGCTAATTGCCGTATGTGTTTGGTGGAAGTCGAAAAATCAGGAAAACCATTACCTGCTTGCGCAACGCCGGTAACGGCAGGTATGAAAGTTTTTACAGCATCGTCTAAAGCCAAAGAAGCGCAACGTTCGGTCATGGAGTTTTTGTTAATTAATCATCCCCTTGATTGTCCTATCTGTGATCAAGGGGGTGAGTGTGAGTTACAAGATCTTTCTTTAGGGTATGGTCAGTCTATTTCACGTTTTACAGAAGGTAAACGTTCGGTCAAAGACGATAACTTAGGTTCTTTAATTTCAACAGAAATGACGCGCTGTATTCAATGTACACGCTGTGTGCGTTTTGGCCAGGAAGTTGCGGGTGTTAAAGAATTAGGTACACTCAATCGCGGTGAAAATCTGCAGATCAGTACTTATATCGAACATAGTTTAGAATCGGAACTTTCCGGCAATATTATTGATCTTTGTCCCGTCGGTGCGCTGACATCAAAACCGTTTCGTTTTAGTGCGCGTGCTTGGGAACTACAACAATCGGCTTCTATCGCACCGCATGATTGTTTAGGTTCGAATATTTATCTGCATTCACGCCGTGGCGAGATCATGCGTGCAGTGCCGCGTGAAAATGAATCGATCAATGAAACCTGGTTGTCGGATAGAGATCGTTATAGTTATTTAGGTATTCATAGTAAGGATCGCATTATCAAGCCCCATATAAAAGAAAATGGTCAGTGGTTTATTGTTGATTGGGAAACCGCATTAGAAAAAGTCGTACACGGTTTTAAAAAAGTTTTAGAAAAAGAGGGGCCCCAAGCGATAGGTGCTGTGGCATCACCGAGTAGTACTACGGAAGAACTCTATCTTTTACAAAAATTATGGCGGGGTTTAGGCAGTCAGAATATTGATCATCGTCTTCACCAAACCGATTTTTCAGATCAAAGCAATGCAGCGCTTTATCCGCCAGGAATAGCGCTTCCGGAACTTGAAGAACAGGATTTTATTTTATTGGTAGGCTCAAATATCCGTCGTGAACAACCGTTAGCCGCAAACCGTTGTCGTAAAGCACAGTTAGCTAGGGCTAAAATTGCCAGTATTAATTGTTTGGATGTTGATCTTCCTTTTCAGCAAACGGTAAAAATTATTACTACGCCGAATGACATGGTTAATGTTTTAGCTGGCATCACTAAAGCGTTAACGAATGAATCCCTTTCTTCAGCATGGACTGATATTAAAATCAGTAAACAACAGAAAGCACTTGCCAAGCAACTTAAAAGTGGAAAGTCGGTAATCATTTTAGGTGCGATAGCACAGAATCATCCGCAGGCTGCTTTGATTCGGCAACTTTGTCAATGGATTGCCGAGCAGAGTGAATCGCGCTGTGTTTATATGACAGAAGGTGCCAATAGTGCAGGCGCTTGGTTAGCGGGTGCGGTTCCGCATCGAATGGCGAATGGGATTACGGTTTCCGAGCCCGGATTATCTACACAGGCGATGTTTAATGCGGCATTAAAAGCTTATCTTTTTGTTAATGTTGAACCACCTTTAGATTGTGCCAATCCAACGCAGGTGTTGCAAGCATTAAGTCAAGCGGATTGGATTGTTGCTTTAGCTACATTTAAGTCAAAAGCATTATTACAACATGCCCATGTCTTGTTGCCGATGGCGAGCTTCGCAGAAACGAGTGGTAGTTTTATTAATTTAGCGGGCGATTGGCAGAGATTTACACCTGCCGTACCGCTTTTGGGTCAAGCAAAGCCAGGTTGGGGTATTTTGCAAACACTGGGTAATTTATTTGAGTTATCTGATTTTAATCAAGCAAGCCATGATTTTATTTACGAAGCATTGCATAAAACACTGAGAGAGACTGGATCAACAGCGATTAAAACTACGTTACCTCCGCTAGCCAATTTAAAACAGCCGCCACCTCAAGTGACACGATTGACTGAATGGCCGATTTATTGGAGTGATAGTTTGGTACGTCGATCCCAGGCACTACAAAGATCAGCGAGTAACGATAGGGTGGGTGTAGCGATGAATTCTACGTTATCAAAAAAATTATCGTTACAAGAAAACCAGGTGGTGCAAGTTAAGCAAGGGCAGGGAAGGGCAAATCTAGCGGTGTTAATTGATGAACGTGTCCCGCCGGGTTGTGTTTGGATTCCCGCCGGGTGTGAAGAGACATCCGCTTTAGGCGAATCATTTGGAGCCGTGGAAATCTATGCTGAATGATTTACTATTATTAATTTGGATCATTATTAAGATCATTGTTATTACTATCCCGTTATTGTTAGCCGTTGCCTATTTAACGTTTGTAGAGCGTAAAGGGATTGGTTATATGCAAGCCCGTATTGGACCAAATCGGGTTGGACCCATGGGGTTTTTGCAGCCGATTGCTGATGTGGTTAAATTAATAACAAAAGAAATTATTGTCCCTTCGGCCTCTAATCGTTATTTATTTGTATTAGCGCCTATTGTTACAATTGCGCCGGCGTTAGCGGCATGGGCAGTCATTCCTTTTAGCGAAGGTTTAGCGTTAACACAAATTAATGCCGGTGTTCTTTATCTTTTTGCGATAACCTCTCTCGGTGTTTACGGCATACTGATTGCGGGTTGGGCGACTAATTCGAAATATGCGTTATTAGGTTCATTGCGTGCCGCTGCACAAACTATCTCTTATGAAATTGCGATGGGTTTTACTTTCGTCGGTGTTTTATTAGCCGCGGGAAGTATGAATCTACATGATATTGTGACCAAACAAACCGGCGGCATTTGGCATTGGTATTGGTTACCCCTTTTACCCTTATTTTTTACCTATTGGATTTCAGGTATTGCTGAAACTAATCGCGCACCGTTTGATTTGGCAGAAGGTGAATCTGAAATCGTCGCCGGTTTTCATGTTGAGTATTCCGGTATTGCATTCGCTTTATTCTTTCTCGCTGAATACATGAATATGATTTTAATTGCGGCGATTGCTTCTTTACTTTTTCTAGGGGGATGGTTATCGCCGTTCCAAGGAATTCCTGTTTTAGATAAATTATTTTTGTGGGTTCCTGGTATCATCTGGTTTTTTATTAAAATGGCTAGTTTTTTATGGCTATTTATTTGGTCACGCGCTACTTTTCCACGCTATCGCTATGATCAATTAATGCGTTTGGGTTGGAAAGTCTTGATTCCAGTTACTTTGTTTTGGATAGCTGCTGTTGCGTTAGCGGTACAATTTAAACTAGCGCCTTGGTTTAACACATGAACTTATTAAAAAAAATAGTACGTATTTTTAAAACCTTTACGTTGTGGGAACTTTTTAAAGGACTGGGGGTAACCGGCCGTTATCTTTTTAAGAAAAAAGCGACGATTCAATTTCCTGAAGAAGAAACACCGCGTTCGGTTCGATTTCGTGGCTTACATGCGTTACGCCGTTATCCGAATGGAGAAGAACGTTGTATTGCTTGTAAACTTTGTGAGGCGGTTTGTCCTGCTTTAGCTATTACGATTGAAGCGGAACCACGTGATGATGGGTCGCGACGAACCACGCTGTATGAAATTGATTTATTTAAATGTATTTATTGTGGATTTTGTGAAGAATCTTGTCCGGTTGATGCGATTGTGGAAACGAATATTCCACATTATCACTTTGAAAATCGCGGTGAACAAATTATGACAAAAGAAAAGTTGTTAGCGATTGGTGATCGCTATGAGAAACAGGTAGCGGAAGAGAGAGAGAGAGATGCGCCGTTTCGATAAAAACCGTCGTCTTTTCTTTGATTTCGTTGTTGGGTTGTCTTTTCCGCTTATGTACTTCGTGTACACTGTGCTTTTCAAAGTCAATCCGCCTAGAAATGAAACAAAAGATTTGGTTTTGCCGAGTGATTAAAATTTTAGAATTTTTATTATGTTAGTTCCGATTCAACAATGTGCTTTTTTTCTATTTGCGGTGGTACTCATTGGCGCTGCATTTATGACGGTGATTGCGCGTAACCCGATAAGATCGGCGTTATTTTTGGTACTTGCTTTTTTTACGGCATCGGTTTTATGGATTTTATTAGAAGCGGAATTTCTAGGTCTGGTATTAATCCTGGTCTATGTTGGCGCAGTAATGACATTGTTTTTATTTGTCATTATGACCTTGAATATCGATGTAACGGAAAAACAGCGTGGTTTTGTTTCGTATCTGCCTTATGCGGTTATTACAGTCGCCGTATTATTAGGGATTTTAATTTATGCCTTATTTCCGAGTAAGGCGTCGTTAAGTTTAACGCCACAAGCGGCGGCAGACTTTAGTAATACGCAAGCGTTAGGCGATATTCTTTACACGCAATATGCCTATCCTTTTGAAATCGTGGGTGTTTTATTATTGGTTGCCATTATTGCCACCATCGCTTTGAGTGTACGAAAAAAACGTTTTAATAAAGCAATCCCTCCTGAGGAGCAGTTTAGCGTAAACAGGTCGGATAGACTTCGTATTATAAAAATGGAAGCAAATAGAAAAATATGATTCCAATTAATTATTATTTAATACTAGGCGCGATTATTTTTTGCTTAGGTTTGCTCGGTCTGGTTATAAATCGAAAAAATGTTCTTATTTTATTGATGTGCGTAGAATTATTATTATTAGCCGTTAATATGAATTTTATTGCTTATTCATATTATTTGCATGACTTAGCGGGGCAGATATTTGTATTTTTTATACTTGCTGTTGCGGCCGTGGAAGCCGCTATTGGCCTAGCTATTTTAGTTGTCTTATTTCGTACACGGCATAGTATTGAAGTCGATGCCTTAAATCGCCTACGGGGTTAGGTCGCATGCTTTATCAGGTGTTAAATGTAAGTCTGGTTTTATTCCCCTTATTGGGTGCACTTGTCGCAGGATTAGGGGGTAAAGTTATTAGCAACCGCTTAGCACATCGTGTGACTATTCTTGGTGTTGGCATTTCATTCATTTTATCGCTTTACGTTGCTTATCAGCTTTTCTTTTTACATGGTGGCGTTTATGACGCTAACCTTTATCTTTGGGATTTTACTGGTAAATTTCGCTTTAACATCGGATTTCTCATCGATCCATTAACAGTTGTCATGTTCTTAATCGTGACATTTGTTTCTTTAATCGTGCATATTTATAGTATTGCCTATATGGCTGGTGATCCGGGCTATAAACGCTTTTTTAGTTATATGTCGGCGTTTACTTTTGCGATGTTAACGTTAGTGAGCGCCAATAACTTTCTTCAGCTTTTTTTTGGCTGGGAGGCGGTTGGTTTAGTTTCCTATTTATTGATTGGCTTTTGGTTTAAACGGGAATCGGCGACGGCAGGAAGTTTGAAGGCTTTTATCGTTAACCGTGTTGGTGACTTTGGTTTTTTACTCGGTATCGCCTTATTATTTAACTATTTTGGTAGTTTAGATTATCGCCAAATCTTTCATTTGGTACCGCAATTACAACACGCGACATTGAGTATTTTTCCGGGTACACACTGTTCGGTTATTACACTTATTTGTTTCTTGTTATTTATCGGTGCCATGGGTAAATCGGCACAAATGCCTTTGCATGTGTGGTTACCGGAATCGATGGCAGGTCCAACACCAATTTCGGCTTTAATTCATGCCGCTACCATGGTGACGGCCGGTGTTTATTTAGTGGCACGTCTTTCCCCACTCTACGAATATTCGTCGGCCGTATTAAATATCATTTTAATTCTAGGCGCATCAACCGCTTTATTTATGGGCCTTATTGCCATTGTGCAGAATGATATTAAGCGCGTGATTGCCTACTCGACACTTTCGCAACTGGGTTACATGATGGTGGCGTTAGGTGCATCCGCTTATGCGGCGGGTATTTTTCATTTAGTGACGCATGCCTTTTTTAAAGCCTTACTATTTTTAGCCGCCGGTTCGGTAATTCTTGCCTTGCACCATGAACAAGATATGCGAAAAATGGGTGGTTTACGACGATTTATGCCGGTCACCTACAGTACTTTTTTAATAGGCGCGCTTGCGTTAGCCGCCGTACCGCCATTTTCTGGATTTTTTTCAAAAGATGCTATTATTGAAGCGGTTCATTCTTCACACTTATACGCCGCAACCTATGCCTATCTCTGTGTTTTGATCGGTGCATTCGTAACAGCGTTTTATAGTTTTCGTGCATTTTTCTTAGTGTTTCATAGTGATGCGCGTTTCAGTGAGGAACAAAAAAAGCATCTCAAAGAATCTCCCGGTGTTGTAAAAATAGCATTAATTGCATTAGCTATTCCTTCTTTGCTGGCAGGTTATTTACTTTCCCATTTGATTTTAAATCCGCACGGTTTTTTAAGCACAGCGCTTTTTGTTTTACCGCCACATAAAGAATTAGCCGTACTTGCAAACACTTCATCAATAAAAACACTGGTTATTAATAATTTAGCACTGCTTTTTGCTTTGTTTGGTATTGCAGTAGCTTGGCTGTGTTATAGTCGTTTCCCGTTTATACCAAACGGGATGCGCGAACGTTTTTCTTTGCTATACCGCATCTTAATTCGTAAATATGGCTTTGATGAGTTTAATCAAATCGTATTTGTAGAGGGTGGCCAACGTTTAGCGCAATTATTTTTTAAAGGCGATGCTAAGCTATTGGATAAGCGACTCGTGGATGGATCCGGGCACGGTATTGCGCGGTTATCGCGCATGTTGCGTCGCTTACAATCAGGTTATATCTATGAATACAGCTGGATCATGGTATTTGGCATCGTTATTTTTTTAATGGTTTTTTCACTATAAGATTCATTCACGTATGCTTTTAACGTTAATTGCTCACTTGTCCATGATATTAAAAGAGCATCTATTAAGTTTGCTTATTTGGTTGCCCGTTGTCGGTGCGGTACTTGTGATTGCTGTGGATGGTGACAATTATCCGGATCGTGCGCGCGTGATTGCATTAATAACATCGCTACTTTCAATTGCGCTGTGCATACCACTTTATTTAGGTTTTAATCCTGAATTGAGTAATATGCAATTTCAAGAAAATATACCCTGGATTACAGCCTACCATGTCGCCTATGGATTGGGAGTGGATGGTATTTCTTTACCCCTTATCTTATTAAGTATTTTTACTACCTTACTGGTTATTTTAGCCGCTTGGCGTAGCGTTAAATTGCGTGTTGCACAATATATGGCGGCTTTTTTAGTCATGCAAGGACTGATGGTGGGTACATTTGCAGCGACAGATTCCATTTTATTTTATGTTTTTTGGGAAGCGATGTTGATACCGATGTATCTCAGTATTGGCGTCTGGGGTAGTACTAATCGTTCTTATGCATCGATTAAGTTTTTCTTATATACATTTTTAGGTTCCGCTTTAATGTTGATTGGCTTGCTTTATTTAGGCTTGCACAACCCTAACCATGATTTTTATATTTCTAGTTTTTATCCGTTGAAACTGACAATGAAAGAACAGCTATGGATCTTTCTTGCATTTTTAATTGCCTTTGCTGTCAAAATTCCGATGTGGCCTTTGCATACTTGGCTGCCCGATGCGCATACCGAAGCGCCGGCCGGAGGTTCAGTGGTTCTAGCTGCCTTAATGTTAAAACTCGGCGGCTATGGTTTTCTGCGTTTTAGTTTGCCCATTGTGCCGGATGCCAGCCGTCTGTTAGATACAACGATGATAGTGCTGGCGTTAATTGCCGTTGTTTACATAGGTATTGTAGCTTTAGCGCAAGTGGATATGAAACGACTAATCGCTTATTCCTCAATCGCACATATGGGTTTTGTAGTACTCGGTTGTTTTATGTTATTCGCCATCATGAAGCATAGCCATAATACGTTAATGGCTTATATGAGTTTAGAAGGGGCGATGGTGCAAATGGTTTCGCATGCCTTTAGTTCAGGCGCCATGTTTTTAGCCGTGGGAATGTTGGCTTATCGTTTTCGCAGTCGTCTTATTAAAGATTATGGTGGTTTGGCACTGAAGATGCCTTTATTGGCGGCATTTTTTATGTTGTTTGCAATGTCAAATGTTGGCTTACCCGGTACTTCCGGCTTTGTCGGCGAATTTATGATTATTATGAGCGCCATGCAAGGTAGCTTTTGGATCACTGTGATTGCAGCAAGCACCTTGATTCTCAGTGCCGCTTATACATTATATATGTATAAAAGAGTATTTTTTGGTGAAATAACCAATCCTCTAATAGAGACTAGTTCTGATATTCATGGCTTTGAAAAACTCGTTTTTATTTTATTAACAGCCGCTATTCTCTTTTTTGGTGTTTATCCAGTGCCGTTGTTAACGGTGATGCATACTTCTATTGATTCCATTTTGCAGTTAAGCTTACAAACTAAACTATGAATATGTTGGTACAATTTTTTAAATTTCCTGCCTTTCCTGAAATTGCTTTATTAGGCATGATTTGTATCGTTTTACTCCTTGAACTTTTTGTTAAGCAAAAGCAAGGTTTAGTCACCTATATAGCCGCGCAACTTAGTTTATTGGTTACTTTCTTTTTAGTGTGTTGTCTACATTCTGTGCCGGCGCAGGTTATTTTTAATCAACAATTTGTTTGGGATCCGGTCGCTTTTGTTATTAAGCTTACTTTATTGAGTCTCAGTTTTTTTGCTTTTATTTATGTGCGAGATTCTATTAAAGGAAAAGCGATAAATCCGGGGGAGTTTTATTTATTAGGCTTATTTTCTATTCTCGGCATGCTGATTTTAACTTCCGCCAATAGCTTATTGTCACTTTATTTGGGTTTGGAGCTTTTATCTTTTCCTCTCTATGCCTTAGTTGCTTTGCATCGAGGATGCGGTAAGAGTGCCGAGGCGGCGATGAAATATTTCATTTTAGGGGCTTTAGCTTCGGGCTTATTTTTATATGGCCTTTCTTTGCTTTACGGTTCTAGCCATTCATTGCTGATTCCTGCCATTAAGCAGGCTTTACTGCAGGACGGCCAATCCCCGGTGCTATTGTCTGTAAGTCTTGTGTTTATAGTAGCAGGTATTACCTTTAAACTGGGTGCGGCGCCTTTTCAATCATGGGTTCCTGATGTTTATGAAGGGGCTCCTACAGCAGTAACTCTATTTATCGGGGTAGCTCCGAAAGTCGCTGGGTTTGCTATAGCCATACGTTTACTTATTGATGCTTTACCTAGCCTCCATATGATTTGGCAGCCTCTATTAGCCATTATTGCAATGCTCTCTTTTGGCCTAGGGAACTTGGTGGCTATTGTCCAAACTAATCTCAAACGTATGTTGGCCTATTCGGCTATCGCTCATATTGGTTATACCCTGTTAGGCTTAGTAGCGGGGACGGCATTAGGCTATGCCATGAGTCTTTTTTATGTACTTATGTACGGACTGATGGCATTAGCCGCTTTTGGAGTGCTGATTATTGTCAGCCAAGCCGGCTATGAAATTGAAGCGATTAATGACTTACGAGGGCTCAATGCCCGAAGCCCTTGGCTGGCTTTTTTGATGCTATTAGTTATGTTTTCTATGGCTGGAATTCCGCCTACTGTAGGGTTTTTTGCTAAAATGGGGATTCTGCAAGCCTTGATCGAAGCTCAACAGCTTTGGCTGGCTACATTAGCCATTATTTTCGCTATTATTGGATCTTACTATTACTTAAATGTAGTAAAAGTCATGTATTTTGAGGAGCCGAAGTCCACTCTCCCAACTTTACTAATAGCTCAAGATGCCTACCTTGCTCTGAGTATTAATGCTATACTACTACTCGCTCTAGGCTTATTTCCGAGTCAGTTGATTTGGCTGACAAAAGCGGCTTTTTTAACGATTAGCCACCCCGTTTATTAGAGAGATATGTATTCCATCACAGTAATCGAATTTTCGGCAAGTGCTGTGAAATTATGAATTGAGTGGTAACGCCAACGCCGCGGAAAGTGCGAAAAGTATATTTAAGGTTAGGAATCAGAAATGAAAAAGCTTTTTCTTGTTTTAACCCTATCACTGGCTTTACAAGGTTGCCTAGCCGGCGCATTTGTAGCAGGAGGGGCAACAACCGGTGGTTTAGTGACCGATCCGCGTTCCTTAACGAGGATTAAAGATGATGAAAAAATAAACTTTAAGGTAAATAAGAAATTAGCTAGTGACGAGGTTTTAGCTTCGGAAACTCATATTTCAGCGGTGAGCTATAACGGCGTGGTGCTATTAACGGGTCAAGCCTATGATGAAGAGTTACGCAGTAGGGCAGAACAATATGCCAAAGAAGTGCCAGCCGTTAAACGGGTATTTAATGAAATTACTTTAGGGATTCCTACTGCAGCGTTTAGACGTGCTAAGGATATAGGCATTACATCGACAGTTAAGACAAAAATGTTTGCTAATAGAGAATTAAGGTCGAATAATTTTAAGGTAGTAACAGAAAATGGTGTTGTATTTATCCTCGGTATTGCAACCAAAAAACAAGCGCAACTTGCAGTCTCTATCGCCAGAAAATCGGCGGGGGTAAAAAAAGTTGTCAGATTAATAGAATATAGAGAAGAATAAAATTATTTTATAGAAACTAAATTCTAGAAGTAAAAATATAAAGAGGTACCGGTATGTTATTCGGTTTATTAAATTTATCATTTTGGGGCTATGTCATAGCATTATTAGTTCTCACGCACATCACAATTATTGGTGTGACAGTCTATCTGCATCGCTCGCAAGCACATCGCTCGTTAGAGCTTCATCCCACAATTAGTCATTTTTTTCGTTTTTGGCTCTGGTTAACGACGGGTATGGAAACGAAACAATGGGTCTCTATTCACCGTAAGCATCATGCTAAATGTGAAACGATTGATGATCCGCACAGTCCCCAAATAAAAGGGATAAGAAAAGTATTTTTTGAAGGTGCTGAACTTTACAAAGAGGCTAAAACTGCTGATACGATGGAGCGCTACGGTCAAGGAACGCCCGATGATTGGATGGAACGTAATCTCTATACTAAGCATAGTGTCTTAGGTATTACGCTGATGTTTATTATCGATGTGGTGTTGTTTGGTATACCGGGTGTTACGATTTGGGCGTTACAGATGCTATGGATTCCGCTGTTTGCAGCAGGCGTTGTCAATGGTGTAGGTCATTATTGGGGTTATCGTAATTTTGAGTGCCCCGATGCCGCGCGTAATATTATTCCGTTTGGCGCTTTCATTGGTGGTGAAGAGTTACATAATAATCATCATACCTATCCAACCTCGGCTAAATTTTCGGTTAAGCGTTGGGAGTTTGATTTAGGCTGGGTTTACATTCGCCTACTTCAATTTTTAAAACTTGCTAGGATTAAGCGTGTCCCACCTAAACTTGCAGAAACACCGGGTAAATTATACGCCGATATTGATACGTTAACGGCTATTATAACCAATCGTTTTCAAGTGATGGCGCGCTATAGTAAAGAGGTGCTATTACCTGTTTTAGAAGAAGAAACAGAAAAAGCAAATACGATCATGAGTAAAGCCTTATTAAAACGCGTTAAAGTTTTGCTTATTCGTACCGAATCTTTGTTGAATGAAGAAGGTAAACGGCAGCTTGCCGATGCTATAGATAAGCATCATATGTTAGCATTGGTTTATCAATATCGGCTTAAGTTACAAGCTATTTGGAGCCGTACTACGGCGACACAACGTGAATTGTTAGAAGCTTTACAGGAATGGTGTAAGCAGGCAGAAGCAACAGGAATTATTGCACTAAGAAAATTTGCTGCAAATGTGGCAGGGTTTTCAACACAGAAAAAGCTTAGTAGGGAAACTGGATAATTTACTTTATTTCGTTTTTAAGTTTTCTCTTAATCTTGTTAAACAAAACGGATTAAAAAGACTCAGAATACATTTTTTAAACTATGTTTGAAACTGCGCCTATTACTCAAAAAATAAAAGAATTAGAAAGTCGAAGTATCGAGTTACGGAGGTACCTTTGACTATACTACCAAGCTTGAGCGACTCCAAGAGTTAGAACACGAATTACAAAATCCAACTGTTTGGGATAATCAGGAAAAAGCGCAAACCTTAGGCAGGGAACGTGCCCAACTACAGCAACTCATTGATACCTTTCAGTATTTAGAACATGCATTATCCGATACCAGCGAATTACTTGATTTAGCCATCAGTGAAGAAGCGGTGGATATTTTAGATACTATTACCCAAGACTTAAAAGAAATTGAATGGCGACTTGAGTCATTAGAATTCAGGCGCATGTTCCCTCGAGAGTTAGATAGCCATTCCGCTTATTTAGAAATACAATCAGGTTCGGGTGGAACAGAAGCGCAAGATTGGGCTGAGATGCTATTGCGTCTGTATTTACGATGGGGAGAGCATAAGAAGTTTAAAGTGGATGTTATAGAAATATCACCAGGTGAGGTAGCCGGCATAAAAGGGGCAACCGTTAAGTTTGATGGGGAGTATGCCTATGGTTGGTTACGTACCGAAACAGGTGTACATCGCTTAGTTCGTCTTTCACCCTTTGATGCCAATAAACGACGCCATACTTCTTTTGCTTCTGTATTTGTTTCTCCAGAAGTCGATGATACCATTGATATTCAAATTAATCCGGCTGATTTACGTATTGATACTTATCGTGCGAGTGGTGCAGGTGGACAGCATGTTAATCGTACTGATTCTGCTGTGCGGATTACCCATATTCCCACGAATGTTGTGGTACAGTCGCAAAGTGACCGTTCACAACATAAAAATCGTGATCAAGCTATGAAACAATTGCGAGCAAAATTGTACGAATTAGAACAGCGTAAGCGTGAAACAGAAAAACAATCGCAAGAATCACTGAAACGGGATATTGGTTGGGGAAGTCAAATACGTAGCTATGTACTCGATGATGCTAGGGTTAAAGATCTGCGTACCGGTGTTGAAACCGGAAATACCCAAGCTGTTTTAGACGGTAAGATTGATTTATTTTTGGAAGCAAGTTTAAAAGCAGGATTATAATAGTTAAGCGTTTAGTTAGCGAATAGACAAACGACTCTTGTAAGTGACAAATTAAAATGATAAAAGAAAACCTAAGGTTTAGTAATAGTTCCGATGATTTATTGGAACAACGAAAAGAAAAACTGGCTGAAATGCGTGAAAAAGGAAATGCTTACCCTAATGATTTTCGCCGCGATAGTTTAGCGGCTGAAGTACTCAACGAGTATGGTAAGGATGATACAGAAGCTTTACTTCAGAAAAATCAGCGTGTGAAGATGGCTGGTAGGATTATGTTAAAACGAGATATGGGTAAAACTATATTTATTGATATCCAAGATATGACAGGAAAGATACAGGTTTATATCAAGAAGGATAATCTAGCCGCTGGGGTATTTGATGAGATAGTAAAGGGTTTAGATCTAGGTGATATTGTCGGTATAGAAGGCATGTTATTTAGAACTAAAACTAATGAGCTATCTATCAAAGCAGAAAAAATCGTTGTACTCTGTAAGTCATTAAGACCGATGCCGGATAAATTTCATGGTCTTTCTGAATCAGATAAAGAACAACGCTATCGACAACGCTATCTTGATCTTATTACCAGCGAAAAAACTCAAAAAACGTTTCGCATTCGCTCTCAATTAATTAATGGTATTCGGCAGTTTTTGAACAAAGAAGGCTATGTCGAAGTTGAAACGCCAATGATGCATTTATTACCAGGAGGTGCTTTAGCACGGCCCTTTGCAACGCATCATAATGCTTTGGATATGGAATTATTTCTACGTGTTGCCCCTGAATTACATTTGAAGCGCTTAGTGGTGGGTGGAATTGAAAAGGTTTACGAAATTAATCGTAATTTTCGTAATGAAGGTATTTCGACACGCCATAATCCAGAGTTTACTATGCTTGAGTTTTATCAAGCTTATGCAGATTACCTTGATCTGATGGATTTAACTGAAAGTATGTTTCGTGAGCTCGCTAAAAATATTTTAGGTAGTACGGAGTTAAACTATCAAGGTGAAATTTACGATTTTTCTAAACCGTTTAGGCGTTTAAGTGTGTTAGATGCGATCCTTGAATTTAATCCACAGTGGAATTTTAAAGATTTATTAGAACTTAATTCAATTAAAAAAATTGCCGAAGAATTAAAGATTCCAGTAAATAATTCGATTGGAAAATTACAATTTGCGATTTTTGAAGAGACAGTAGAAAAAAAATTGAAGGAACCTACTTTTATTACAGATTATCCAATTGCCGTTTCGCCTTTAGCACGTCGGAATGATAAAAATTCTGAATTGGCAGATAGATTTGAGCTCTATATCGGTGGACGTGAATTAGCGAATGGATTTTCTGAGTTAAATGATCCGGAAGATCAAGCTAACCGCTTTAAGGAACAAAGTTTAGCAAAAGCACAAGGTGATCTGGAAGCAATGCCCTATGATGAAGACTATATAATGGCTTTAGAGTATGGGTTACCGCCTACGGCCGGAGAAGGTATTGGTATCGATCGTTTAACAATGTTATTCACAGATTCGCTTTCAATTCGTGATGTTATTTTGTTTCCTTTAATGCGGCCTGAAACTAATTAGTGACTCGTTAAGGTTATCGCGAGCGCGGAGCGCTGCAACCAAGGAAATACCACAAACCGGATTGCAGCGTTCATTTTATTTTTCAAGGAAAAAATTACTGACTGTTAGTTTTTAAATGTAAACTGCTCAGCCATTTGTTCACTAAAAGGTTTTTCACTTAAACCTAGTTCAATTTGAGACATAGGCTGCGGAACCCGCTTTTTTTGCATGGTGCTAAAAAATAAAGGTAATTCATCTTTTCCTGACAAAAAGCTATTGGAGCGTAGATAAGAACGTTTATCGGCTTCATGATAATAAGCCGGTTTTCCTTGCAAAGCAGCCACTGTGAAAAGAGTAGAGGGTGGTGTGGAAACTACACCATCTGCTATGTGTGCAACGTCGTCACTATTAAACAAACTGGAAAGTATATATTTTTTGTCACTATGTGTTAACTGCAATTGAGTCATTAAACTAGGTTTAACAAATAATTTTATATGTTGGTTTATGCTGGGAAACTGAGCAATTAAGTTCAATACCCCAGTAATATAATTACTGGGATCAGTAATGCCTGGGTGAACACTTAAACGCAATTCTAACTCAGGATTAGGATCTTTTTCTAATGCTTGAAAAAGTGCTTCTAATAATGCTTTGTCTTTAGAAAGATCTTTACTTCCAGAAATAAATAAAAGTGACTGGGTCTTTTTAATTAATAAACTTTCTTTAACATGATCTTTATTAACTTGAGCTTTTGATAAGGAAATATCGATACTTGGATGACCTACAACTTTCACTTGTAAAGAAGGATTTATGGCATGTATTACTTTTTGAATTTTGGGTAAAGGTACCAGGTGAGTAACATTTTTCGACCATTTTTTAGTTTTCTCTAGCGTTTCCCAATAACAGTGGTCATTTTCTTTAAATAAATAATCATTATAAATAAAAAGATGATCATTATTAAAGTGATGACTTAAGTATTCCGCAATTTGAAAAGCAAAACCCGCTTTATTTTGCGAAGGCGTACCAATGAGCACATTTTCTATTTTTTCTTCTTGAATAATTGGATCGAGTACCGCTGTTTGAAAAGTTTTAAATTCATCCGCTTCTAAGCTTGTTGTTTCTGCTTTATTCTTTAGCGCAGGATCGAGTGTTTTAATAAATACCGAATTTTCAAGTCGATCATTCGATAAAAGCGCTTCATTCCATTTTTTTTCAGCGGCATTGCCAATAGCTAAGACTATAATTTTATGTTCATATTTTTCTTTTATAAAAGATTTAGCTGTAGCAATAAGGGCTGCACTGTCACCTACACTATGCGAAACAAATAATGTATTCATTTTTAATCCTTTGCTTATATGAAAGTGTGATTAATTAAAACATTAATTTTTTATAAATTCAATAATTTATTATATACTTTAAAAAATAAATTAATAAAATAGTTAACTATAATTTTTTTAAATTATTTAGAAGTTTCGCGAATTGCATTATAGCAAGTAAATTTAATATAAAAAAACCAACGTCATGGCGAGTTCGACAACTAGGAGGTTTTATAATATTAGTAATGATAAGAGGGTAGAACCTTAATCAGTACCTTAAACATCAGGAAATAGCTACTTAGACTGGTTTATTGCTTTCTTAAGGACGATGCCATCAAATGGGTCAAGCAGTATTATTTAATTTTATCTTCTTGAAATAGCTCGTGTTTACGAGTGATGGGATCGTATTTTTTAAGCTTTAACTTTTCAGGTTTTGCTTTTTTATTCTTATCAGTAGTGTAATAATAAGCACTAGCTGTTGATTTTAATTTAATCTTGTCACGCATAATAATTGCTCCGTATTATTTAAAATTTTCGCCGCGATCACGCAATTCAGAAATGATTTTCTCGATGCCTTTTTTTTCAATAATACGTAAGCCGTGAGCACTGGCTCGTAGCTTTATAAAGCGCTTTTCGGAGGCTACCCAGAGGCGATGAGTGTGCAGGTTAGGTAGGAAACGACGCTTTGTTTTCCGATTAGAGTGGGATACATTATGCCCCACCATTGGGTTTTTACCCGTTATTTGACAGACTCTGGCCATATAAGCCTCCAAAAAAGGTCCACTTAACAAACTACGCAAAACTAATCTCTTACATAGCGCTTATTAAAATAAAGGGGCTTTTTATACCAAAAATGAGGCAAGCTGTCAAAAGATTTAAATGAAATTTACTGGGGTAGGGGCTCGTTTAGTTATCCTATTTTGAGAGGGGGGTTATTAGCAAACCCCGCTTCTTTTTTTCAGTTTATAATAAGCCACGACTTGCAAAAGAGATCATTTGTCCTTCACCAATAATAATATGATCCAATACACGTACGTCAATAGCTGATAAAATTGACTGTATATCTTTGGTAATACGTTTATCGGCTTCACTGGGCTCAGCTACGCCAGAGGGATGATTATGGGCTAAAATTACAGCCGCCGCATTGGTTTGATAGACTTGCCGAACAAGTTCACGAGGATAGACAGCTGCTTTATTGATGCTGCCATGAAATAATTCTTTGAAACTAATGAATCGATGGCGGTTATCTAAAAATAAGCAGCTAAACACTTCATAGGGATAGGAACGGAGTTTTGAACTTAAATAGCGTTGTACGTCCTGAGGACTTTCCATCGCGTCAATACGTTCTATATTTTCCCTTAGGTAACGCGAAGCAAGTTCTTTTGCCGCCTGTATCTGGACGTATTTAGTAACGCCTAACCCCAAAGTTTTCGAAAATTGCTCATAGCTGGCTGCAATAATTTGACGTAAACCACCAAACTTGCTAATTAATTCGCGGCTGATATCCAAGGCTGTTTTTCCTCGGGACCCAGTACGTATTAATATCGCTAGTAATTCAGCATCAGATAAGGCAACCGCACCTTGGATTAATAGTTTTTCACGAGGACGTTCAGTTTTAGGCCAATCTAGAATACTCATTATCTCTTTTCCATAAGTTACACTCTTCGCACAGCCCTTGAATTTTCGGCTGTGCTGCCGCTAAACTTACTATTTCGCGGTACTTGCCAAAAACTCAAGCGTGGAGAGTATATGTAAAGCGTTTTAAAGCCTCATTATTTATACCGGAGGGGTGATCCATTTTTGTAATTGTAACATATTATCTATGCGTTAATTAATAATTATCTTTTGTTTAGATAGTTTTTTCAATAGGATAGTATCCTACAAGAGCTTTAAAATAGCTTCCCATTCTTTGGCGGTAATCGGCATAACAGAGAGCCGGTTTCCTTTTTGTAATAAGCGCATAGTAGCAAGAGCGGACTGTTTTTTTAATGTTTTTAAAGTAATGGGTTGCTTAAATTTTTTTACAAGTTTTACATCAACACAAAACCATTGTGGTTTATCCGGTTTACTTTTAGGATCATAATGATGATCAGAAGGATCAACTTCAGTTTTATCCGGGTAAGCAATTTTGATTATTTCTACGATCCCCATAATTCCAGGTGATAGGCAACTTGAATGATAAAAAAAAGCCTGATCGTTTTTTTTCATCGCTTGCAAAAAATTCCGAGCTTGATAATTACGTACGCCATCCCAGGGTTCTGTTTGCTGGGGTTTTCTCGCAAGATCATCAATGCTAAAACAAGTCGGTTCTGATTTCATTAACCAATAATGCGTCATACTTTTCTAGTAGGATTGTTTAATGCTTGCTGTAAAAAATCAACCATCGTAGTGATTGGAATAGGGCGTTCAGTTTCTTCATTTCTTTTTTTGTATTTAATCAGGCCGTTTTCTAATTCTGCTTCATTGATAACTAATCGGTGAGGAATGCCTATCAAATCACTATCGGCAAATAAATAACCAGGTCTTTCATTCCTATCATCAAGTAAAATTTCAAAACCATGATTACTGAGCTGTTCATAAAGTAAATCAGTATATTGTTTTACTTTTTCTGAACGATGATAAGCAATAGGAATAATCGAAATTTGGAAGGGTGCCATACGCGTTGGCCAGAGAATGCCACGTTCATCGTGGTTTTGTTCAATCGCTGCAGCGACGATACGTGAGACACCGATACCATAGCAGCCCATTTCTAAAGGGGCAGAGGTTCCATCTTCAAGTGTAATACAGGCTTTCATTGCAAGACTATATTTATCGCCAAGCTGAAAAATGTGTCCTACTTCAATCCCGCGTTCCATTTTTAGGCGTCCTTTTCCATCTGGACTTAAATCACCTTCTACAACTTGACGTAAATCCGCTATTTTAGGAAGCGTAATATCACGTTGCCAATTAGCGCACTTAAAATGGAAGTTTTCTTCATTTGCTCCACAGATAAAATCAGAAAGTATCGCGACTGCTTTATCTACGATTAATGGGATAGATAAGCCGATTGGACCTATATAACCCAGAGGAACACCCATTAATGAAATGATTTCTGATTCTTCTGCAAATTGCAAAGGCTGTAAAACCTCTGATAGCTTCGCTACTTTAGTAGGATTTAATTCGTGATCGCCACGCAATACTAAACCGATTAAAGCTTGTTCTGTGCCTTTAACAATCAACACTTTCACGCAGCGAGAGGGTTCAACATTGAGATAATTGCTTAAGTCTTTGATTGTTTTTTGATTCGGTGTTTCTATTTTTTCTAAAGGCATTGTGGAAGCAGGACGTTCTGTAGAAACAAAACTTTCTGCTAATTCGGCATTAGCGGCATAGTGGCTACTATCGCTATAAAAAATATTATCTTCACCTGTTTTGGCTAAGACTTGAAATTCTTGTGATTTGGAACCACCGATACTGCCTGTATCTGCAAGTACAGCCCGAAATTTTAATCCGAGCAAAGTGAAAATTTTAGTATAAGCCTCATACATTGCGTCATATGCTTTTGCCAGTGATTCTTTATCGCGGTGAAAAGAATAAGCATCCTTCATTAAAAATTCTCTTGCACGCATAATGCCAAATCGTGGGCGTATTTCATCACGAAACTTGGTTTGTATTTGGTAAAAAGTTAGTGGCAGTTGTTTATAACTACGTACTTCATTGCGTAGCAATGCCGTGATCACTTCTTCATGGGTTGGCCCAAAACAAAAGAGTCGCTCGTGACGGTCAGTAATGCGTAGTAACTCAGGCCCATAGGCTTCCCAACGTTGGGATTCTTCCCATAACTCAGCAGGTTGTAGATTCGGCATTAATATTTCTTGCGCGCCAATGCGATTCATCTCTTGTCGAACAATGGCTTCTACTTTACGAAGTACGCGTAACCCTAAAGGTAACCAGGTATAAATACCGGATGCCAACTTACGGATCATACCTGACCGTAGCATAAGCTGATGACTAATGACCTCAGTGTCGGCAGGAGCTTCTTTGAGCGTAGGAAAATAAAGATGAGCGGCGCGCATAAATTAGTTTACTCTAAATTATAGATTTCATGGTACTCTTATGGATACCTATAGTATGAGCAGCCTATTTTTTTATCAAGGGTAATCTCTTTATTTTAAACCTTGAAACCGCTATATCCATTTCACTTATAGGAGAAAAACAACTATGCAATATATGCAATATCAGAATAATCGTCTGAAGAATAAAAAAATTTATGAAGTTGATAAGTTACTAAGTGTCTATGAAGAATGTTTAAAAAGCAATGGTTACTTCTTAGATGAAGCGATTACAATGCCGCTTCAAGAAGCGAGACAAGCTTGGACTGAGTTTTGCAATCAGTTTAATACCTATGAAGCAATGCCCACTCCGAATAAAATGCATAAAATGCAAGAATACTTTGAAAAATTTGAGAAAAATTTTGAGAAAGTAAATGCATTAATGGAAAAATATTTATTTTCAAAGTTTAGAAGTAATTTCTATCAAAAAATTCAGACCCTATTATGTGAACTCTATAACTTTCTTTTTGCAGGTCCCCAGCATTTAAGAGGACCTGGCTACTTTATACCCACAAATAAAGTTGTAGAGAAAAAATATACAATTACAACCTGTAGAAATGGTTTATTCAAGAATATGGATAAAGTCAAGGCGGATATTTTAATTTCGTCACCGGCTAACGAAGTGAACCCATTAAAACCTAAAACAGGTGCGATAGTTTCTCAGCTTCATTGTTGATGAATGTTGTGTCCCTAAAAGTTTAGAGGGTGTCTTCAATTGCACTGGCCAGCACCCTCTAGTGTATGCGCATATTTACATGTTCATCTTCATCCTTGGATAAGGGCGTAGAAGCTTAGCTTTGGTTCGTCATGTGATTCGATATGCCGCTCGCCGTGAAGTTGCAAGCTTCGCATTTTCAGGTACGAGCGGTATAGGCCTTACTACTTAGTCTTAGTGCCTTTGCCTTTTTCCACGATAAAATATTAAAATTCTATTTATAAACGGCTGGTCAAACTATAAACGCTGGATTAAAATACCCGTCTATCGATTCTTGCCTAAAAAATTGAGGCAATGATACGAATAAGAAGTCTTTATGTTTATAGACTCACAGCCATTGAGTTTTTGGCAAGTGCCGCGAAATTGCGAGTTGAGCGGCAACACAGCCAAAACTCAAGAGCGAAGAGTATACCAATACCAATACCAATTAGGAGATAAGGATCACTATGCCTATTTACGAGTATCAATGCGCTGCCTGTGGCCATCATTTCGATACAATTCAGTCTTTTAAAGAGGAAGCATTGCTGCATTGTCCCGTATGTGGGGAAGCATCCCTGCAAAAATTAATTTCAGCATCAGCCTTCCATTTAAAGGGAAGTGGTTGGTATGTGACTGATTTTAAAAATCAGGCGAAACTAAGCCCAGAGAACCCGGAAAGTAAAGAAAAAGAAACGGAGTCTAAGGAAAAAGAAAAATCGAAAGAAGAAGCAAAAGAAGTAAAAAAAGAGGCGAGTGAGTCTAAGGATACAAAACCTGTTACCGCGCTAGAAACGACAAAAAAAGTAGATAAATCTGATTAATCATCATCCTTAAGAAATATTATGAAAAGAACTCATTATTGTGGCCAGTTAGATGAAAGTCTCATGGAAGAAACAGTCCAAGTTTGTGGCTGGGTTCACCATAGACGTGATCATGGTGGTATTATTTTTGTTGATTTGCGCGATCGAACGGGATTACTACAGATCGTTTTTAATCCGGAACAAGAGGCGCTTTTTAAACAAGCGGAAAAACTGCGTAACGAATATGTTTTGGCCGTAGAAGGTCGATTATCATTACGGCCAGAAGGTACGGAAAATAAACAATTAAGTTCAGGGAAAGTAGAGCTTCAGGCAATTAAATTAGCTATTTTAAATACTTCACTCGCATTGCCATTTTCAATTGATAACTATACGCCTGTGAGTGAAGAGGTCGCACTCAAATATCGTTACTTAGATTTACGTCGACCTGATATGCAGGCACGTTTTCTTTTGCGGACAAGGGTGGTTAGTTTTATTCGACATTTTCTTGAAGAAAAGGGCTTTTTAGAACTGGAAACGCCTATTTTAACGAAAGCTACTCCAGAAGGCGCACGTGATTATCTGGTTCCTAGCCGCGTTCATCCTGGTGAATTTTATGCTTTACCGCAGTCTCCGCAACTATTTAAACAATTACTCATGATGTCGGGTTTCGATCGCTATTACCAGATTGTGCGTTGCTTCCGTGATGAAGATTTAAGGGCCGATCGTCAACCTGAATTTACTCAACTGGATATGGAATTATCGTTTTGTGATGAAGAAACGATTCAAAAAATAACTGAAACCTTAATTTCCCGTTTGTTTAAAGAACTTTTAAATATTGTATTACCCCTTCCTTTCCCACGTCTAAGCCATGCGCAAGCTATGCGTGATTATGGGAGCGATAAACCCGATTTACGATTTGATTTAAAGTTAGTAGATATTGCTGATTTGGTAAAAGACGTAGAATTTAAGGTTTTTTCAGATCCAGCACAGGATTCCCAAGGGCGTGTTACAGTTTTACGTGTCCCTAATGCAGCAGATTTATCTCGGAAAGTGATTGATGAGTATACGAAGTACGTTGCTATTTTTGGTGCGCAAGGTTTGGCTTATATTAAAGTCATTAACAGGGATACCGGTATGGAAGGTTTGCAATCGCCTATACTTAAGTTTATACCGGAGCTAGTGGTTAATTGTATTTTAGAGCGGGTCGGTGCGAAAACCGGTGATATTCTCTTTTTTGGTGCGGGTAAAGCACAAAAGGTGAGCGAATCTTTAGGCGCGTTACGTGTTAAATGTGGCGAGGATTTTAATTTAGTAAAAGAGGGATTCTTTCCATTATGGGTTATTGATTTTCCTTTATTTGAATTCGATGAAAAAGAGCAACGCTTAAAAGCTTTGCACCATCCTTTTACGGCGCCTAAAGTTAATGACGTGGACGAATTACAGGGAAAAAGTGCAATCTGTCTTTCTCGCGCCTATGATATGGTTCTTAATGGTTGTGAGATTGGTGGCGGATCGATTCGTATTCATGATACGCATTTGCAATCGGCTATTTTTGATCTATTAGGGATTAGTGAAGAAGAACAAAAAGAAAAATTTGGATTTTTACTCGAAGCGTTAAAATATGGTTGTCCTCCTCATGGTGGTATTGCCTTTGGTTTGGATCGGTTAGTGATGTTGATGACTGGCGCACAATCTATTCGCGATGTTATTGCGTTTCCAAAAACACAAACAGCCCGATGCCCTTTGACAGCAGCGCCGAGTCAAGTCAGTTTTGAACAATTAAAAGAACTGTCGATTAAAATTCAGAAAAAATAGAAGGTTAATTATGTTTTCAGCGCCTCATGTAGAAAAAGTGGCAAATTACGCTATGCCTATTCGTGCTATTTTCTCTGAAGCCTGGCATCGCATAAAGGGAATGAAGAAAGCATTTTGGGGAGGATTTGCTTTACTTTTTTTAACACTGGTAGGCCTTTTTGTTATATTTCAAGCTTTATTGCTCGTTTGTGATTTTCTTCAACTTTATCGTCTTAGCATGGCATGTCAGTTCATTGCAGGTGGCTTTGTTGCTGTTTTTCGTTTACTGCTGAGTATCTCACTGATATTTTTAGCTTTACAGCATGTTCGTAATCAACCGGTTAACTCAACGATGGTTTTTGAATTTCGTAAGAATTGGAAACCACTAGCGTTGATCGGTGTGATGCTTTACTTGTTTAATGTTTTGGTGCTTTCAGGATCCGATTTAATTTCAGCTTCATTGCATTTAAACGGAAAAATATGGGTCATTGTGCCATTGTTAGAATCTATTTTCTTGGTTTTTTTCTTAACCTATTTAATGCTTCTTATTACCATGACCATGCTTTTGATTTTAGATAAAAAGATGGCACTGAAAACGGGTTTTAAATATGCGTTTATAGCTATTAACCAACATTGGTCTAAGAATATCGCCTTATTATTGCTAGCAAGTCTTGTGTTTTTGGTTGCTGGTATTATAACCCTCGGTGTCGCTTTAATTTGGTTGCTACCTTTTATATCCTTAATTTCGGCCATTCAATACAGACAGATAGTTGGCGAAAGTAATATAGAAATAATAGAAACTATGAAAAAATAAAAGAGTATACCGCACGCTTGAAGTTGCATTCGAATTTCAAACGTAATAGGTATAGTTTAATCTAAGGTGGTATATGGCAGGTCATAGTAAATGGGCAAACATTCAACATCGTAAAAATGCACAAGATGCTAAGCGAGGTAAGTTATTCACCAAATTAATTCGTGAAATTATGGTGGCGGCTAGAATGGGTGGAGGTGATCTCAATACCAATCCGCGTTTGCGTTTAGCTGTGGATAAAGGGTTGTCCGCCAATATGACGAAGGACACGATTGAACGCGCTATTAAACGCGGTGTTGGCGGCCTGGAAGGCGCGCAAATGGAGGAGATTCGTTATGAAGGCTATGGTCCTAACGGTGTTGCTGTCATGGTCGATGCCTTAACCGATAATCGGAATCGAACCGTTGCTGAAGTGCGGCATGCATTTACGAAATGTGGTGGTAATTTAGGAACAACCGGTTCGGTGGCTTACTTATTTAATAAAAAAGGTATCATTACCTTTGAGCCCGGTGCGGATGAAGAACAAATTTTAGAAATAGCCTTAGAAGCGGGTGCAGATGACGTTGTCACTAATCCGGATAAAAGTATTGATGTGTTTACCTCAGAATCCTTGCTTCCTCAATTAAAAGCGATATTTGAAGAAAAGAATCTGAGTCCGGCTAACAGTGAAGTCACTTGGTTAGCCATAACACAAGTTGAGCTGGGGATAGAAGATACGGAAAAAATGGAACGTTTAACTAATATGCTTGAAGATTTAGATGATGTACAAAATGTTTATTCTAATCAAACTTAATAAGTGAGTATTATTTTAGGTATCGATCCGGGTTCTCGTTTTACCGGGTATGGAATTATCCAAAGTGAAAAATCTCAATTAAACTATCTTGATAGCGGTTGTATTAAGCTAGGAAATAGTCCTTTTTCCGAACGTTTAGAAAAAATATTTACTCGCTTGCAAACGTTACTTGCTCAATATAAACCGACTGAAGCGGCGATTGAACAAGTTTTTTTTCATGTAAACCCTAATGCAGCGCTCAAACTGGGTCAAGCCAGAGGTGCGGCTATTGTTGCAGCGGCGGTCGCTAAACTTCCTGTCAATGAATATTCAGCACGACAAGTTAAGCAATCCGTCGTTGGCTATGGAGCAGCCAATAAACAACAAGTTCAACAGATGGTGCGAATGTTGCTTAATTTAACCAGTACACCACAAATCGATGCTGCAGATGCCTTGGCGGTTGCGTTGTGCCATGCGCAATCAAAGCCATTACAATCATCGCTTATAGTGCAACAAATGGGTTTAAAGCAACGATTTCGACGTGGGAGATTACGATGATTAGCCGATTACGTGGAAAACTGGTTGAAAAACAACCACCGTTTTTGTTATTGGAAATGGCAAATGCTTTTACCTACGAAGTACAAGCATCCATGCACACTTTTTATCAACTTCCAGAATTGGGACAAGAAGTAACGCTCTATACGCAGTTTATTGTGCGTGAAGATGGTCATTATTTGTATGGTTTTAGTCAACATCAAGAACGTTCTTTATTTTGTCAGCTTTTAAAGGTTAATGGTGTAGGCCCTAAAGTGGCATTAGGTATTTTGTCTAAAATTGAATCCTCTGAATTTATTACTTGTGTGGAGCAGCAAAATATTACTGCATTGCAGCGAGTTCCTGGAATTGGAAGAAAAACAGCCGAACGTTTAGTGATAGAAATGCGTGATCGATTAAGTGGTTTAATGAAAAATGAAACTAAAAGTGTAATCGACCCAGGCGGCGTAGTAGGAGTATCTCGTAATAACCAGCAAGATGCTATTTCAGCCCTTATTGCATTAGGCTATAAAAATCAAGAAGCTACTCGTGCCGTATTACAAATTAAAAATAATGATTTATCAGTTGAAATGCTTATTCGTACGGCGTTAAAAAATATCGATAAATAATACTTATCTAACGCCACAGTATGGTTTGAAATAATGGTTTCAACACAGAAAATGAAATTAATTATATCCAAAACACATGATATTGATTTCCCTTGAAAAATTAGTAGCTGATAGTAAAAATAATATTTTTAGGAGAAAATCATGTTTAAAAAATATGTACTCATTGCTAGCTTAAGTTTAGTCTTTAGTTCTGCTGCCTTAGCATTTGCTGCACAAGTTAACTACAACGATCCTTATACTGGATCTATTAAAAAAATAATTATTCAAAATCACCTTAATAATATGCATATTCGTGTCTTGAAAGCGTTAATTCATGCAGAAATGATTCGAGAAGTTAATAATAAATTTGCTCTATCAAACCAAATGATCGCTTGCGGAAGCGAAAGTGGAAACCGTATCCTAAGTGATTTAGATTTCACAAACAGCTGCTCGCAACAAAACTTTGATAATGATAGTGGTCTCATGCAATTCTACCTAACATCTACTAAAGATAAGGGGCATGTGTAAAGTTCACGAGGTTAATAAGTAAAATAAGTAGCTCCCCCATAAGGGGGGGCAAATTAATCGTGCGTGAATTCTAATGAGAGGTGCGACATTCTCTCAAGCAATTTCAGGTATTAAGTGCGACCTAATTTTCAGGTAATTTATCTTGAAGTAACTGCAAATTGTAACTACAGTTAAATTAATTAAATGTAGCTATAAAGTAATTACAATACGCTATGCAATTTGAATGGGACGAGCAGAAAACACATTAAATATTAAAAAGTATGGGATTGATTTTATCGACACTTATGAGCTATTTGAGCAGCATATACTTGTCTTAAAGGACCATAGAAAAGATTACAGAGCTGCCCCATACGAAAGATAGTGTTACTGTGCGTATTGATCATGATATTTTAGAATGGTTTAAACAACATGAAAATAAATGCCAAAGCAGAATCAATGCTATTCTAAGGGTTTGTTATAAAGCGCACCATAAAGGCTGTTAGTTAAATAAAATTTGTTATAGGCGATAAAATTAAATTTTATGCAATTATCTGATCGACTCATTACTTCTAAAAAAATATCTGAAGATGATAAAATAGCGCCCCGCATACGTCCCTTGACACTTACCGATTATTTGGGACAGTCTTCTGTTTCCGAGCAGATGGTACTTTTTATTCAAGCGGCACGTGCTAGAAATGAAGCCTTAGATCACGTCTTAATCGTTGGGCCTCCTGGTTTAGGGAAAACTACGTTGGCGAATATCATTGCCAATGAAATGAATGTATCGTTGAAACAAACGTCTGGACCTATTCTAGAAAGAGCAGGTGATTTAGCGGCGTTACTGACACATCTTGAAGCGCGAGAAGTTTTATTTATTGATGAAATACACAGACTAAGTCCAGTGATTGAAGAAATACTTTATCCCGCGCTTGAGGACTACCAGCTGGATATTATGATAGGCGAAGGTCCTGCTGCGCGATCCATTAAATTAGATTTGCCTCCTTTTACATTAATAGGGGCTACGACACGGGCGGGTTTATTGACATCGCCGCTGCGTGATCGGTTTGGTATTGTGCAACGTCTTGAGTTTTATAGTGTGGATGACTTGTGTCGAATTGTTATCCGATCGGCAAATATTTTAAACGTGAGTATCGATCAACAAGGTGCACTAGAAATTGCGAAGCGTGCACGAGGCACACCACGTATTGCGAATCGTTTATTGCGCCGCGTCCGAGATTTTGCTGAGGTAAAAGCCAGTGGGCATATTGAAGCAATCCTTGCGGCTCAGGCTTTAGACTTGTTAGAAGTCGATAGACAGGGTTTTGATCAACAGGACCGTAAATTATTATTAAGTCTTATTGAAAAATTTGATGGCGGACCGGTTGGATTAGATAGTTTAGCGGCTGCCATTGGTGAAGAACGCGATACTATCGAAGAGGTGATAGAACCTTATTTAATTCAGCAAGGCTTTATCATGCGCACATCTCGTGGTCGAATTGCTACTAAACAAACGTATTTACACTTTGGTCTTTCTTTTCCTGTACATCTTAATGGGCAGAAACAACCCATTTTTGATTTTTCTGATAAGATAAAATGATTTGTTAGTTATATTGTCATCCTTCAGGATCAATTTCAGTTTTTAAAGAATTCCTAATTTTTCTAGTGTGAGGTTAACATGCCATCCGCCGATCCATCTTTCTGGATTTATTTTTTGCAAGCAAGCTTTATTGTAAAGCTAGTTATGCTCCTGCTCCTTTTTGCATCGGTTTTATCTTGGTCGATTATTTTACAGCGTGGTTTTTTTCTAAGGCGAACGAAATTAGTTTTGCTGCAATTCGGAGAAAAATTTTGGTCAGAACTTGATTTAAGCAAACTCTATACTGAATTAAGTCAAGAAGCAGACAAGCACGAAGGTTTGGCACATATTTTTCATGCTGGTTTTCGAGAGTTTGTGCGATTACATAAGCAAGTAGGTGATAAGCCGAGTATTATTATGGAGGGCGTGCAACGTGCGATGCGTATTGCGTATGCACAACAACACCAACAGTTGGAAAAACATTTAGATTTTTTGGCGACTTTAGGTTCTACCAGTCCTTATATCGGATTGTTTGGAACCGTGTGGGGGATTATGACCTCTTTTCAAGCTTTATCGGCTTCCCAACAAACTGCTACTATTGCCATGGTGGCGCCAGGTATTTCAGAAGCGTTGATTGCCACAGCCATGGGCCTCTTTGTGGCAATTCCAGCGGTTATTTTTTATAATCGTTATTCAAGCCAAATTCAGCATTTACTTTATCAGTATCATACTTTTCAAGAAGAATTTTCAAACATTTTATATCGTAGAATTCACGGAAATAATCATGTTACATAATGAATTCCAGCATAAACGTTACAAAGGACCCTTAGCGGAAATTAATGTGGTTCCCTATATCGACGTCATGTTGGTATTGCTGGTTATTTTTATGGTAACAGCGCCTTTATTATCGCAAGGTATTAAAGTTAATTTGCCTAAAGCGCAAGCACAAACAATTACCCAATCACAAGAACCGCTTATTGTTTCCATTGATAATGAAGGTAAGCTGTATTTAAATACGGCGCTGCATCCAGAAATAGCGCTGGATGAATTGATATTGGATCAACAGGTCCAGGAGCAATTGCGGTTAGCCGCACAAAAAAAAATGATACGTCAAGTCTTTGTTAAAGCGGATAAAGATGTCAATTATGGGAAAGTAATCAATGCCATGGTTTTATTACAAAGAGCAGGGGCTGTCAATATTGGATTGATAACGGAATCTTTTGAAATGCCCTCTAAACATGTAACTTAATATGCTGAGTTATCTTATAAACCTTAGAGAAGATTACCGTTTTACCTTATTGCTTGCGCTATTATTTCATATTTTACTAGTTTCCTTACTATTGGTTACACTTCACCATTTAGAGAAACCTTTTTTTTTGAGTACTTCGGCTCCGCCACCTATTATCCAAGCTACAGTTTTAAATAGTAGCGAATTGCCGAATCCTAATTTGGCTGAACAAGAAGTAATAAAGTCACCGCCAAAAGCGAAAAAAGTGATTATAAAACCGGAGCTTATAGAGAAAAGTCCGATATTCTTACCTAGCAAAGAAAAAAAAACGACTAAAGCGGCAGCAGATACACGTTTAATCTCTGCTAAACCTCATGTGAATTCTGAGTTGCACATCAAAAAACATTCAAATAAGCAAGTTCAATCTAATAAACCAGCGGCAAATAAAAAAAATACGCATTCTGTATTACCGCCTAAATCTTTACAGATGGTACAGAAAAATGTACAAGAATTATTGCAGCAGGAAGTTAGTACGATGGTACAAGAAAAACAATGGGCTGCACGTAATGCATCTACTATGGAAAAATATCGACATTTAATTTTGCAATCGATTGCGCAGCAATGGATAATACCTCCTGAGTTGAATAAACGTTTAGAAACAAAATTAACCGTTCGTCTTGCACCGGGTGGTATGGTATTAGAAGTTATCATTGTAAAAAGTAGTGGTAATTCTGTGTTGGATCGCTCCGCTCAAACCGCCGTATACAAAGCGTCGCCATTACCTGTTCCGAAAAATACCGCGTTATTTAATGCAGTTAGACAAATTGATCTCACTGTACGTCCGGAAGGTATGCTTAATTAATGTAAGTAGCGTCTAAACCTAGAAGGTTGACAGTTTTAATCAAATTTATTGTAAGTTTACGCCCAGGTTTATAATAATAGTGAATTGATACTGCTAATTTATCAGAAGCACCGGGTAATTTTTTTATAAGTAGGCTAGAAAATAATCATTAACACAATTGAAAACACCCCCTTATAGACAAAAATTTTTATCCTCCTTAATATGAGTGCAATTATTGTGCGTACTGATTTGGGATTTAAACAATGTCAACTAATCGTCTTATCAAAAATTACATGGACGCTCCTTTTTACCCCTGGTTAATATGGGGTTTGGCTGCTAGTGCATTTTTTATAGAATATTTCGCTCGTGTTGCACCGGGAGTCATGGTCGACGCGCTGATGCGCGATTTTAAAGTGCAGGCATTAACTTTAGGAAGTTTATCTGCATTTTTTTATTATGCTTATGTTGGTATGCAAATTCCGGTTGGAATTTTAATTGATCGCTTCAGTCTACGTTGGTTGCTAACAAGCATGATTTTAGTTTGCGCACTGGGTTGTCTTATTTTTGCACTTACTAGTCAATTACAGATCGCTGCTATGGCTCGTTTAATGATGGGATTTGGTGCGGCTTTCGCTTTTGTGAGTGCATTAAAAGTCGCAACAGTTTGGTTTCCATCCCATCAGTTTGGTTTACTGGCTGGTTTAACACAAGCGATAGGTATGTTAGGCGCCGCTGTAGGGCAAATGCCAATGGCGTATTTGGTAGCCCATTTTGGTTGGCGCTCCACCTTACTTTTTATTGCAACTATTATGGTATTACTAGCGGCGGTTATTGCTATTGTTATGCGTGACCGAACTGAAGCAAATAAATCTTTATCAATAAAAAAAAATTGGCTTCACTCACCGTGGACAGGATTAGTTGAGGTTTTTAAAAATCCGCAAAGTTGGTGGAATGCCTTATATGCAGGGCTTCTCTATGCACCTACTGCCGCATTGGCTGAATTATGGGGTATTAAATTTTTTCGCGAAGCTTACCATTTAAGTAATGAAATTGCGGCAACGGCAATTGGTTTGATTTTTATTGGTTGGGCAATCGGTGGACCTTTAATCGGTTGGGTATCTGATCGAATAAAACGGCGAAAAATAGTTCTTATTTGCTCGGCTTTTTTTAGTTTATTGTTGGCAAGTATTATTTTAATGGTGCCGAACTTACCTCTTATGCTTTTATTTAGCTTGTTATTTTTGTATGGTTTAGCCAACACAGGTGTTGCAACGGCTTATGCTGTCGCCTCTGAAATTAACTCGCCTGCAGTTTCAGGAACCTCTGTCGCGTTCGCAAATATGGCATCGGTATTAATAGGCGCAGGCTTTCAGCCGCTTATTGGATGGTTGTTAGATAAACATTGGGATGGTTTGTTGGAAAATGGTTTGCCGGTTTATTCGGTTTCAGATTTCCATTCCGCATTAATTGTGTTACTCAGTAGTTTAGTCGCTGCATTGCTAGTTGCTTGTGTTATTAAAGAAACGTATTGTCAAAGAAAAGAGGAGAAAATTTAAGTGCCGCAAATCTGTTTAGCCGTATTGACTTTATTGTTAAATCTCTGGATAGCACCTGTGTATGCAGCGCTTAATTTAGAATTAACACGAGGTGTTTCTAACCAATTACCGATTGCTGTTCTTCCATTTACTCGTTCCCATAGCTTAGATGAAAATAGCGATGTTAGTGCTATTGTAAAAAATGATTTAAGTCATAGCGGACAATTCAAAGTTTCTTCACCATCATTACCTCATTCTCTCAGTCATACTTCGACAACGTATTGGCGTAAACAACATATTGACGATGTGGTTATTGGCCAGGTTAAAGCTATCGATAAAGAACATTATCGTGTTGATTTCTCTTTGGTCAATGTTACACAGAGTCAAACTCATACCTTGGCTCAACAAACGTTTACGGTAAAAAAGCAGCAACTACGCCGTCTAGCACATCATATCAGTGATCTTATTTATGAAAAATTAATTGGTATTAAAGGCATTTTTTCAACACAAATTGCTTATATATTAGTGACAGAAAAAAATACTCATAATCGTCGTTACAGTTTACAAGTTGCGGATATGGACGGCTATAATGCTAAATCTTTACTGGCTTCGACGCAACCGATTATGTCACCTGCTTGGTCGCGTAATGGAAAACGAATTGCTTACGTTTCATTTGAAAAGATATTGCCGCGCGTTTATATACAAAATGTTAGCACTGGCAAACGCGAATTGATTAGTAGCTATGTGGGTATTAACGGTGCGCCGGCATGGTCACCTGACGATAGAACGCTTGCTTTAGCGTTATCGAAAGATTCTGCAGCACCTAAAATTTACTTAATGGATCTTTCTAATAAAAAATTAAGGCAAATTACTTATGGCCTTTCTATCGACACTGAGCCAAGTTTTTCACAAGACGGTCGATCGCTATTATTTACATCCGATAGAGGCGGTGGTCCACAAATCTACCAGGTTAATATTCGTTCAGGACAGATTCACCGCGTTACTTATGATGGTAATTATAATGCACGGGCTTCTTTTTCTAGCGATGGAAAGATGATTGTAGTACTCAATCAAGAACAAGGATCGTATAATATAGCAGTACAAGATGTAGACGATAATATTTTACAAATACTCACGCATTCCGGCTATGATGCATCACCTAGTTTTGCACCAAATGGGCAAATGGTACTTTATGAGTCAAAACCCGGAAAGCAGGGTTTGTTAGGTATAGTATCGGTTGATGGTCGAATAAGTCTACGTTTACCTACACCACAAGGCGATGTACAAGATCCGACCTGGTCACCTTATTTGTTATCATAAAAATAGTTTTATTTATATCTAAAATGAGAGAGGGCAACTTATGTTAGCTAAAAAAATCCTAAAAATCAGTGTAATTAGCGCGAGCTTTTTTATTATAGCCGCCTGTTCAACAGCAAAGAATGAATTAGATGAGGGAGGTTTTAACAGTAGTCCAACATCAGATAAGGCAATAGTAGGTGGTGCAGGTGATGTCAGTAGTTTTGATGATGGTGAAACGAATAGCCATCTTCTCCAGGTAGGAAATCAAACTTATTATTTTGACTTTGATAAAAGCGCTATTCAAAGTAGGGATATTTCTTCTCTCCAGGTTCAAGCACGTTATTTAATTAATCACCCGGAAGCAAAAATTTTGATAGCGGGTAATACTGATGAGCGTGGTAGTCGGGAATACAATATCGGTTTAGGTCAACGACGTGCAATAAGCGTTGCCCAATATTTACAAGGTCAGGGGGTTAGTAAGAGACAAATTTTGACGGTGAGTTATGGCGCAGAAAAACCCGTTGCATTTGGCCATTCTGAAGCGGATTATTCAAAAAATCGACGAGCAGATTTAACGTATCAAAACCCAATTATTACTGATAAAGCGTAACTGGATAGGCACGAAGAGTGAATGCTTTTTTAGCAACACTTTGTAACCGTTCCAGTGATTTATTCTAGGAATTAATCAATGAAACTTATTAAAGTTAGTGTTTTGCTATTAGGTTTTGCTATCAGTGCCGTCGCTTATGCGATAGCACCTGTTGTAGATGCGTATAATGATGACGGTGATAATAATTCACCGTCATCTTCAAGGGCTAATACTGCCTCAAATAATGTTTCTACGTTTTCACAAGAACAGCGTGTCGCTATTGTAGAACACCAGATTGCTAATTTAAATCCATTATTAGTCCAAGTTGACGATATTAATCAACGAATGCAAGAATTAAGAGGAAGAATAGACGAGCAAGACCATCGTTTAAAACGATTAGAAGAACAAGTACGCATTCAATATCAAGCTTTAGAAAAACGTTTCACCCAAAGGCAGCTACCGCTATCTACGACTAAGCCAAGTTCCATGGGAGAACAACGTTATTCGACACCTGCAACAGGCATAAAAAACACAATACCAACGGCACGCTCAAAGTATACTACAAACCTGCCGACAGCGGCAGGTGAAAATGATTATCAAGCGGCTTTTCGGCTTTTAAAAAATAAGCAGTATGCACCTGCGATAATAGGGTTTGAAAATTTTATTAAAAAATATCCTCTTGACGTCAACCGCTCCAATGCGAGCTATTTTTTAGGCCAATTATATTTATTACAAGGTCAACCTGAACAATCGATTTTTCGGTTTAACGATTTTGTTAATAAGTATTCGCAGGATGTACGGGTTCCTGATGCACTTCTACAATTAGGATTGGCTTATTTTGCGAAAGGGGATAAAGAGGTCTCCATAGATACTTTTGAAAAAATAATTAAACGATACCCTGACTCAAAAGCAGCTGATTCAGCTAAAGCAAGATTGCAGCAGTTACAGGCTATGATCTCGGCTGCCAATCTGTCATCCCAAAATAAGGTTTAGCAAGAAAGTGTACGTGATCCGTTAGCAGCAGTTAAAAGAGTTGTATTTCAAGGGGAATCAAGTATTTTATCTAATATTTATACAGATTGATTTTGAAAGGACGGAATGTACATGCCAATACATGAGCATTCGAAAAACAATCCAATAATAAAACCAGACAAAATACGAAGATTATCAATGAGAATCGCGCTTGGTATTTCCTATCAGGGTACAGCTTACCATGGATGGCAAACTCAAAAAGGACTTTCAACCATTCAATCCATCTTAGAAGAAGCGATTGGAAAAGTCGCCGGTCATCCTATTACACTAACCTGTGCAGGACGTACAGATAAAGGCGTACATGCTTTAGGGCAGGTTGTTCATTTTGATACAACTGCAGTTAGAGAGGATCGTGCTTGGGTTTTGGGTAGTAACAGTCATTTACCCGCTGATATTTGTGTTGAGTGGATACGTAGCGTCTCAGATACATTTCATGCTCGATTTTCTGCGCTAGCACGTCGTTACCATTATATTATTTATAATAGGCCACTCGTTAGTGCCTTATGGAATAAACATACAACCCATTGCCATTATTCTCTAAATGAAATTGCCATGCAAATAGCGGCGGAGCATTTATTGGGCGAACACGACTTTAGTTCATTTCGTGCCATGGGCTGTCAATCTAAAACAGCAATTAGAAAAATCGAGCATCTTAAGGTAATTCGTCAGCAACACTATGTAATAATTGATATTAAGGCCAATGCTTTTTTACACCATATGGTGCGAAATATTGCTGGATTATTAATGCTTATCGGTTCTGGTAAGCGTGAACCTATTTGGGCGCAAGAGGTTTTATTAGCTCAAGATCGGCGAAAAGCGGCTGTTACGGCGCAGCCGAATGGATTATATCTATCCGAAGTTTTCTATGCGAACGCTTTTTCTGTTCCAGTTCCCAACATTAATTTATTCAATTTTTTTTAATATACTGCTCGTACTTGAAGATGCGAACTTATTAAAATTAACAACGAGCGGTATACTCGATTACATGACGGGTAAAAGCTTAGATTTTACACCGTAAGCGAGCTATGATGTAGGTTTCTATAGATTTGAGCTTAAACAAAGCAAGGATAATCTTAGATTTTGGGAAGTTTGGTATAACCATCAGCCGGTGATGGTTTTAGCAAATCCGGGGCAAATAGGAAAAAGAGCAGCAGTAGTTTGGAATTATAATTTATTTGCTATTTTTTTGTAAAAATCTGTCTTCAGGAACAAGAGCTGTGACTATTCCTTCAATTAGAGGAGTTGAATAGGGAACTAAAGCGAGCCGGCTATAAAGGAAAGGCATTAGTATGACAGGGTACTGAAACAGCTAATCCAGATTCACCAGGCCCCGATTCCCCGCTCTTAGTTTATATTTCAAAAGCCAATCAGTCACTAAAAATTGAAAATAAAGGACAACTCGTTCGATTTTACAAGCGTTTAGACAGTTCTGATTATCAATCAATAAAGAAAACAGAAGATTTTCTTTGACAACGTTTCGAATAAGAGCTAGTACAATATAAGACTTTCGCTGTAATACAAAAGTAGACATACCCTCCCACACATTGCATAATCGCTCTCGATTTTAACTTTCCATCTCGAAGTGAGGTTGCCTATTTAATGAATGGGGATGTGCTTGAACTCGAAGGAGTTTACAAAAAATTTCATGATCAAGATGTTTTAGAAGATATCCACTTCGAAGTCAAACACGGTGAATTTCTAACACTACTAGGTCCAAGTGGTTGTGGAAAAACAACCTTACTTCGATTAATTTCTGGGTTTGAAGAGCCTGATGGCGGAATCATTCGAATTAATGGTAAAGACGTTAAAGGACTATCTCCACAACAACGACATGTAAACACCGTTTTTCAAAGTTATGCGTTGTTCCCCCATCTTAACGTATTTGACAATATTGCTTTTGGTCTACATTGCAAGGGCGTTTTTACCAAGGAGGCTATCAAGCAACAAGTAGATGACGCTCTAAAAATGGTCAAGTTAGAACATTTAAGTGAGCGTAAACCTTATCAACTGAGTGGTGGGCAGCAGCAGCGCGTAGCGATTGCTCGTGCTGTGGTTAATAAACCTTCTATTCTTTTGCTCGATGAGCCGCTCAGTTCTTTGGACTATCGACTTCGCAAAATCATGCAAATTGAGTTAAAGCAATTACAGACTCAGCTGGGTATTACTTTTATATTTGTGACACACGATCAAGAAGAAGCATTATCGATGTCTGATCGCGTGGTTGTCATGCATGAAGGACGTATCGAACAGATAGGCACGCCCCGAGCAGTGTATGAAGAACCGCATAGTTTACGTGTTGCACGCTTTATTGGTGAAGTGAATATCTTTGAAACCGAGGTTATTTCCGTAGATGAGCATGTTTTCCATGTCATCATTGAAGGAAAACAATTTACTTTAAAAAACCGCCGCCATTTTACCAGCGGTGAAAAAATATATACCTTAGTGAGGCCGGAAGATTTAGAGGTTTGGTCGCCATCTGAAGTGACTGATACGACACAAATGTTCCCGGGCGTTGTAGAACAGGTGATTTATAAAGGTTCTACTGTCGATTTAATGGTTCGCTTAGAAAGCAACACTTTGTTAGCAGCAACTCAATTCTTTAATGAAGATGATGAGAAACTCGATTTCCATAGTGGTGAATCGGTATGGGTACATTGGATTCCAGGCTGGGAGGTAATTTTACCTGATGAAGGCTGATCGTTTATTTAAGTGGGCTAACGTTACCACGATTTGGCTTTGGTTATCGCTTTTTGCTTTATTACCTATTCTTTTAGTGCTAATAACGAGTTTTTTAGAGAAAGATCCAGTGCAGCTGGTTAGTTGGAAGTTTACGCTACAAAACTATATTGCTTTAATTAATCCGCTTTATCTAAAAGTGTTTTTACACTCTTTTCTAATTGCGGGCTTATGCACATTAATATGTCTCTGTTTAGGCTATCCTTTTGCTTATATTTTAGCGCGACTTAACTCTAAATATAAAAACCTATTATTATTTTTAGTAATCATCCCTTTTTGGACAAGTTCTTTAATTCGTACCTATGCCATTATTTCAATTTTAAAGGCAAAAGGGTTACTTAATACGGTTTTGTTAGCATTGGGTATTATTCATCAGCCGCTTTCTATTTTATATACTGGCTCAGCAGTCATGATAGGTTTAGTTTATAGTTTATTGCCGTTTATGATATTACCGCTGTATGCCAACATTGAGAAATTAGATATTCAACTTATTGATGCGGCGCGTGATTTAGGGGCGAATACATTGATTACTTTTTTGCGCGTGATTTTGCCATTAACGCTTCCAGGGATTGTCGGTGGAATTATTTTAGTTTTTTTACCGGCGATGAGTATGTTTTATATTCCTGATATTTTAGGGGGGGCGAAATCGTTATTGGTAGGAAATCTGATTCAAAACGAATTTTTAGCCGCCCATAATTGGCCATTGGGCTCAGCCGTTAGTATGGTTTTAACCCTGAGTATGGGGCTTCTTTTGTTGATTTATAGACGGGTAAATAAAATAGGGCAACAGTATGAATCGATTGGCGAAATTTAGCTATTTAACGTCTATTTACTGCTTTTTTTATTTTCCTATTATTATTTTGATTATTTATTCATTTAATAATTCAACTTATTCTTTATTGTGGCACGGTTTTACTTTAGATTGGTATAAGCAGTTAGGCAGGGATACCGATTTGACGGTTGTCGTTTTGCATTCCCTCGAAGTCAGCGTTTTGGCTGCAACAATAGCTACCTTTATCGGAACCTTGGCGGCTACTTGCCTTTATCGTTATATATTTTTTGGCAAACAGCTATTACATGGTTTGCTGTTTGTTTTAATTGTCTCTCCAGATATTGTGATGGGAATTGCGTTACTTATTTTATTTTTTCTTATAAAAATGCAACTTGGTTTTTGGTCACTTTTGCTTTCGCATATTACTTTTTGTATTCCTTTTGTTGCAGTCACGATTTACAGTCGTTTAACCGGTTTAGATAAAAATATTTTTGAAGCGGCGCTTGATTTGGGTGCCAGTGACTTTATGAGCTTCCGCCGCATTATTGTTCCTATGTTATGGCCGGCTATTTTAGCGGGATGGCTTTTAAGTTTTACTTTATCTCTCGATGACGTCATTATCAGTTTCTTTGTGACGGGTCCTGATTTTCAGATTTTACCACTTTATATTTACTCGTTGGTTCGCATAGGTCTAAAGCCTGAATTAAATGCCTTATGTTCAGTAATGTTTGCAATTACACTGCTTATTGTTATTGTGTTTCAGCTGGCGTTGCGGAAAAAGGAAACAAGATGAAGTTTATTATCTATCTATTATGCTTTATCAGCTTACCGGTTTTTGCGCAAGAAAAAGTAGTTAATATTTACAACTGGTCAAGCTATATTTCTAACGATGTATTAAAAGAGTTTACACAAGAAACAGGTATTAAAGTTAATTATGCGACTTACGATAGCAATGAAACCATGTACGCTAAACTCAAAGCGAATCCCCGATCGGGCTATGATATTGTCGTACCTTCAACTTATTTTGTGGATCGTATGCGTAAAGAAGGTATGTTACAGCCTTTAGATAAAAACAGATTGACTCATTTTGGCAATTTAAACGTTGCCTTGTTAAATAAACCTTACGATCCGGGTAATCGCTATAGTATTCCTTATTTTTGGAGTACAACGGGTATTGTCGTTAATACGAAGTATCATGCGCTTTCCAAGCTTCAGAACTGGGCTGATTTCTGGAAACCTGAGTACCACAATCAATTGCTATTATTAGATGATATACACGAAGTGTTTTCAATGGCATTGTTGGTATTAGGCTATTCTCCGAACGACAAAAATCCTGAACATATTAAACAAGCTTATTTAAAGTTAAAGGCATTAGTACCTAATATCCGCCTGTTTAATGCGGATGGCGTTAAATCACTTTATATTGACGGCGATCTGACATTAGGTATGGGTTGGAATGGCGATATTTATCAAGCGAATCAAGAAAATCCAGCTATTGGTTTCGTCTATCCAAAAGAAGGTTTTGTGATTTCTATCGATAGTATGGCTATCCCTGTGGGTGCTACGCATCTCGACAATGCTTATCGCTTCATGAATTTTATTTTACGTCCTGATATTGCTAAAAAAATTAGTTTGGCAACAGGGTATGCCTCGCCTAATGAAACGGCAGTCAAATTAATGCCAAAATCAATCTTAGACAATTCTATGATTTATCCGGATAAGAAGACTTTAAAACGAGGCATTGAACAAGAAGATGTAGGGGATGCAGAGATGGTATATCAAAAGTATTGGGAATTACTTAAAATAGGCTCTTAGAGCAGGACTTGATGTCGCCACGGTATTAAAAATAGCTAAGCAAATTCTCACAGATTTTGTGTCAACTCTGCTTTTCTCGCTATTTTTGCCTTGTTGACAACATCACTCCTACTCTAGAATACTAACTAACGCTATTTGCTCGTCTGTGTTTTAAAAATCGCCTTTTCAACTACGAGCAGACTATTATTTGGTTTAGGAAATATTATGAGTTGGTTTGAAAAAGTAATTGCAGGAATTCGAACGGTTGTTAGAAAAACAACGGAAGGACCTGAGCTATGGATTAAATGCCAAGCCTGTGCAGCAACTTTATATCGTGCAGAATTTGAGCGTAATCTTTTGGTCTGCCCTAGCTGCGGCCATCATCATCGGGTTAAAGCAAGGCAACGCTTGCAGCAGCTGTTAGATCCTGAAACAGGAAAAGAATTAGGAAGTGAAATTGGTGCGGTTGATAGGCTTAAATTTAAAGATCAAGAGCGTTATAAAGATCGTTTGCAACGCTCTATTAAAAAAACCGGTGAACAGGAAGCGTTGATCGTCATGCAAGGGCAATTAGACAAGATTTCTTTAGTAGCTGCAGCTTTTGAATTTGACTTTATGGGCGGTTCTATGGGAACCGCGGTGGGAGAACGTTTCGTTCAGGCCGTACAAGCAGCTATAGACTTAGAACTTCCTTTTATTTGTGTTGCTGCCAGTGGTGGCGCACGTATGCAAGAAGGTCTATTCTCATTAATGCAAATGGCAAAAACCAGTGCTGTACTTGGCAAGCTTAAACGAGCGGGATTACCTTTTATATCGATATTAACCAACCCTACGTTGGGTGGCGTAACAGCAAGTTTTGCAATGTTAGGCGACGTTATTATCGCTGAACCTAAGGCGCTCATCGGTTTAACAGGGCCTCGAGTCATTGAACAAACACTTCGTCAAGTATTACCTGAAGAGTTTCAAAGCAGTGAATTTTTATTAACGCATGGTGCTATTGATATGATAGTCGATAGACGCGATTTAAAAAATAAAATTGCGACACTATTAAATAAACTAATACATGCGCATAAGAATCGCTATATATTTTCTGCGAGTGAGTAAGTGTGTCTCGCTGTATTATTCGCTCGAAAGAAGCATGGTTAAGCTATTTAGAAACCTGCCACCCTAAGTCTATCGACCTAGGATTAGACCGTATTAACATTGTTGCAAAACGGCTTGACGTATTACATTTTGATTGCCCTGTTATTACTATTGGAGGGACCAACGGTAAAGGCTCTTGTGTTGCATTGACCCAAGCAATTTTAGTCTCAGCCGGTTATCGCGTAGGCAGTTATACATCCCCTCATCTTCTTGATTTCAATGAACGTATCCAAATAGCAAATAAGTTTGTTAGTGATGCGGCATTATGTGCCGCTTTTGAGGAAATTGAAAAAGCTCGACATGGACTTTCATTAACCTATTTTGAGTTTGCAACATTAGCGGCTTTATTCTTATTTAAACAAGCTAAACTTGATGCGATTCTATTAGAAGTGGGTCTTGGAGGACGTTTAGATGCTGTCAATTGTATAGATGCAGATATCAGTGTTATTAGCACGATTGATTTAGATCATATGGAATGGTTGGGTCATACCAGAGAGCTTATTGCAAAAGAAAAAGCGGGTATTATGCGCCCGAATAAGCCTTGTGTTTTTGGTGATTTTCTACTTCCAACTTCGGTTTACCAACAGGCGACGTTGCTCAATACACCTTTATATATTCAAAATCAAACCTTTAAGTATAAAAAACAGCTTTCTACTTGGATGTGGGAGAGCCGGCAACAAACGCTAGACAACTTACCATTACCACGAATTGATTTACAGAATGCGGCGACTGTTTTGCAAGTTATTGAATTGCTTTCAGCCAAATTTTCTATTACGCTTACCTCGATAGAAGAGGGGTTAACGCAGGCTTTTATTCCGGGTCGCTTTCAAATTATTGAAAAAAACGCAATACAATTTATTCTTGATGTAGCACATAATCCTGCCGGAGGGAGATGTCTAGCAAGAAGGTTGATTAATGAATCTTGTCAAGGTAAAACTTATGCAGTCGTAGGAATGTTGGCGGATAAAGATATAACAAACACCTTGGCCGCATTAAGTGAGCTTATTGATTATTGGTATCTAGCCGATTTAGATGTCACTCGAGGGGCGACAGCCGAACAGTTAAGTCAATGTTTAGATTTTAATAAATCTCACTCTATTTTTAAATTTTCTTCTCCTAGACTTGCTATGCAACAGGCATGCAAACGAGTAAAAAGGGGTGATCGCGTGCTTGTTTTTGGTTCATTTCATACCGTAAATTTAATACTCAAGGACTTATCAGAGTTTTCATATATTTCAGAAGATATACTATATTTAAATAAATGATTATTTATAGATGTAGGTTTAGCGTTTGCGTAACATGTTTTGTTTGGCCTATTGTTTTTTTCAGTAAAGACTTTTTTTTGATGAGCTCGCTGATCGTTTTTAAATTTTATTATTTTATTTTCTAAATAAATATAGATATCTTGTTCTTTTTTTAATTTAACACGTTCAGTTTCTAGAGTTATTTGTTTAACTTCTACTTTTTTCTCAATTAAGTTACCTATATAGGTTAGCAGTAAGGTAATTGTCAGTAGGGTTAATCCTAATAATAATATTGGATAAAATACAAACCCGGCAACTATAATCATATTTGTGATACAAATAGAGATGTAAATTTTTTTTGGTGATATAAAATTGTTATTGCATTCTAAGGAACTTAGGTTTTCATTTAGTTGCTGTTGTAGTTCCATTTTTTTTTCAGTTAAATCTTCTAAGATCGCCTTATGCAATTCGTTTTTAAGTAAAATATTTTTATGGCGTTCTAAAAATGATTCCATATCCTCCGGACTCAGCGTTGATAGCTTGGCTATAATTTTGAAAAAATCTTTAGAGCGCTGAATATCAACAATATAAGTATTATGTAAACTAGTATGCAGTTTAAGCATATAGAAGCAAATAAGCTGTTTATAAGTTAATTTGGGACGAATGAAGAAGGCATCTTTCAGTCTATAGGGAGGTAAGAATAAAAAATTTGCTCCTAGTTTGGTAAAATCTATATCTATTAAGTAACAGTTACTAAAATCGACCTTTTTTTTATAAAAATAGTAGAAACTATTAGGACCTAATCTAAAAAAACGTTTATTTATATTGAAGCTTTCTAAGGGTAAATACGCATATAATTTTTTTTCCTCAAAGGCGGTGAGCGGGTATATTTTTTTAAAAAATGGTTTAATTTTCTTCGAAATAAAGCCATATTTACCTAAAATATCTCCTTTTATAATAGTAAATTTCCAATCGTCATCACCTATTTTAATTTCTTTAGTTTGCTTCTTTAAAACATCTTCTTTAATTAAATAATGTACGACCTCCCTTTTTAATTTAGGATCGGATTTAATAATAAAGTACATATCTTCTTCATCAATAGACTTAATAAGTCTAGAAAGCTGATGAATAGGTAAATCGTTTAATTTTTTTTCAATTTCATAGCAGGGAATTTGTCCAGAAGAAATAACCGAGCCTAGCATGGGATGTTCGATTTGAAATTCAAAAAGACAAATTTTAATTTCATTTTTTAATCGCGCTGTAACTGATTTAATAATTGCTTCAAAGCAATAATGCTTAGAGAAAAAATCATCAAACTCTCGTTTGCCTCTTTCACAGAGAGGAATACAGTGTATGTCGTTAGCTAAATAATTTTGGATAGTACAATCTTCGTCAATGATATTTAAACCGGCTTGTTGAGCATAATTTAAAATGGCATTAAATTTATGAACAGATTTAATTGATCGTGTATAAAAGAATTGATAAATAATAGCTAACCGAAAATCAGCCAACCAACTAAAGATATTATTTTGACTATGTAATGTATAAACAATTTGTTGTAGTTTTAAAAAACTTCCCTCAGGACAAACATTGACTTCAAGTAATTGTAAAGCAAGCGTTTGTTTTTTCTCAGGTGGGTTAGAAGAATTTAAATAGTAGGTAATAACTTCGAGTTGTTTGATGGTTTCATCGATATAGGGTTTAAATAAATCCGTTTGACAACTTTCTTCTAGCCCTTTGATAGTATCGGTTAGCTTCTGTTTTAAACCGAGCTCTATCTCTAAATTTTCTATGGTGCTTAATAAAAAGCAAAATAATTGTTTTAGTTTGTTAGGAGGTACCTGCTTTTGATATTCACTTATCCAAAAAATGCGACTACAGATAAGGAGCCTATCTTTTTGGGGCTTTGGCTGAAAGGCTTTTTCGCCTAAAGCGTTAAACATTAACCTTGTTTTTAGCATTAGAATCCTTTTTTAATTACTTCTTGAATAGGCGATGGCACTCAATCCAATGAGGACTACAGGATAAATTTATAAATTTGCAAACTTAAACCCGAAAACATTATACCCGTAATAGTTAAATATGTCCCGACAATATGAGAAAATATCTATAAAATTGCCACTTCATTTAGGTTAACAGTTCATATCAGCGTAAAGAAGGTACCCCGTATCTATCTTTCAAGCTGAGCGATTGAAAACTCACTTTAGACTGAGATAGGTGCGGGCTGTAATGGGTATATTTAAGGATAATGCTTTAGAGAGACAAACGAATACGCTATAATTTTGCAGAGTCTTTTGTTAGGAAAGAAAATGATGCCATTAAGAAGCCGAACCCTTATTAGTGTGATTATACTATCGGCCTTTCTTGTTATCTTTTTATCCTTTTTTAAAAGGGCGCATACAGAATGGAAACCCTTAACGGTTCCTAATAAGCCACTTTTCCCATCTGATCAGTTTAGTTTAGAATTAGGCAGTTCGAACAATCCTATCAAAAATGCTTTTAAACTACCTCTTGCTCCAACCCATGCGTGGATATTGCAGGTCGCTGATTTTAAAGAAAACTCAGATGCCAATTTGCTGCTTCAAGCTTTACAAAAAAATGGATTTAAAGCTTATTCGCGTCAAGTTAGGGTAATGGCAGGACCCATAACCCGTGTTTTTGTAGGACCTGAAATCAAATCCGAACAAATTAAATTATTAGAAACGCGGCTAAACAAAGAGATGCAACTCAAATCAATGGTTACTGCCTTTGATCCTCTACTTTTGTAGTTTTTATGTTAAAAATTAAAAAATTACCGTTTGTGGATCGTATTAAATATTGTTTAAACCCTACAGCAAAACGTCTGTGTGAAATTATTTCCAATAAAAAATCTAATCTTTGTATATCTGCTGATCTAACCGACGCTCAAGCTTTATTAAGATTGGCGGAGCAAGTAGGGCCAGAAATTTGTGTATTAAAAACACATATCGATACGCTTGCACAGTTTGATAATGATTTTGTCATTAAGCTTAAAGACTTAGCAATAGCACATGAGTTTTTAATTTTCGAAGATCGTAAATTTGCTGATATTGGTAATACTGTAAAGCAACAATATGGAGGCGGGTTATACCGTATCGCTGATTGGGCAGATATTACCAATGCACATACTGTTCCCGGTCCAGGTATTATTCAAGGCCTTCGCGAAGTGGGATTAGATAAACAGCGCGGTTTATTATTACTTGCGGAAATGAGTTCTGACGGCTCTCTAGCCCAGGGCGATTACACGGAAAAAAGTGTCAAAATGGCCCTCGATAACCTTGATTTTGTGATAGGGTTTATCGCACAGAAGCAATTGAGTGAAAACCCGGGCCTTTTGCATATGACACCGGGCGTTCAATTAGCCGCAGTGGGTGGTGATAGTTTAGGGCAACAGTATATCTCTCCTGAACAAGCACTTATAAAGCATAGAACCGATATTGTTATTGTAGGGAGAGGTATTTATCAAGCACAGATCCCCCTTGCCACAGCGCAACAATATCGGAAATTAAGCTGGGAGGCCTATGCCGCATGTTGTTAAATATCCCAGTTATTACTATCGATGGCCCCAGCGGCTCGGGAAAAGGGACTATCAGTAGCCAGTTAGCCAAAGCATTAGGATGGCACTTTTTAGATAGTGGCATTATATACCGTGCCTTTGCTTATATTGCACAGTCAACAAATACCCCGTTCGTAGAAGAAAAACTACTCCCTTTAGTCGATAAATTAGGGCTAACTTTCGTTATCGATTCCTCCGATAACAAGCTTGGTGTTCTATGGCAACAACGTGATATCACCGATATCCTTCGCACCGAAGAATGTGGCCGTTTAGCCTCACATATAGCTACTTTCCCTAAGCTTAGGGAAGCCTTGCTAGACTATCAGCGTGCTTTTCGTAAAGCACCGGGTTTAGTAGCGGATGGTCGAGATATGGGAACTGTTGTTTTTCCAGATGCTTTCTTGAAAATATTTCTTATCGCCACACTGGAAGAACGCATTAAACGACGCTATTTACAGTTGAAGGCAAGGGGGAAGCATGTTAGCCTTGAGCTGTTACAAACGGAGCTTGAACAACGTGATATTCAAGATAAACAGCGTTCTGCCGCCCCTTTAAAGGCAGCAGAAAAGGCCTTTATTATTGATACCACGCACTTAAGCATTCCAGACGTACTACAGCGTATTAATGAAAAGCTGCGAGGCTACAAGCTGTAAAAAAGGGAGCCATTATATTGATATTTTTCTGAATAATTTGTGGGGATTAAAGAAGTGTAATGGCTGAATTATTAACTGCGTAATTTTTTACGCCTTTTTAAAGTGGTTCTTTAAAAAAGAACAAGTGATATAACGATATGACAGAAGAGAGTTTTAAGCAATTACTTGAGGAAAGTTTTTCTGATCGAGTTTTTCATGCCGGCATGATCATAACCGGTACGGTTGTAAGAATTGAAAAAGACCGTGTTGTAGTAAATGCAAATTTAAAATCCGAAGGCCTTATTCCAATCGAACAATTCTATACAGATTCCGGCGAATTAGAAGTGGCGGTAGGTGATGAGGTTGATGTAAGTATTGAATCTTTAGAAGATGGTTTTGGCGAAACACGCTTATCCCGTGAAAAAGCAAAACGTGCAGAAATGTGGACCTTGTTGCAAAAAGCGCACGATGAAGGTTCGCTGATAAAAGGTTTTGTAGCTGGAAAAGTAAAGGGTGGTTTTACCGTAGAATTAGGTAATGTACGTGCTTTCTTACCGGGATCATTAGTTGATGTAAGACCTGTTAGGGATTCTAGTATAATCGAAGGTAAAGAACTTGAGTTTAAAGTTATTAAACTCGACCCCAAACGCAATAATATCGTTCTGTCGCGTCGTGCTGTTCTTGAGTCAGAAGGGCAAGCGGGCCGCGAACAATTATTGACTGAGCTCGCAGAAGGTCAGCGTATCAAAGGTATTGTGAAAAACTTAGCCGATTACGGTGCTTTTATTGATTTGGGTGGAATAGATGGCTTACTTCATGTTACTGATATCTCTTGGAAACGTGTTAAACATCCAAGTGAAGTATTAAAGATTGGCGATGAAATTGAAGTCGTTGTTCTAAAAATTGAGAAGGAACGAGGACGTGTTTCATTGGGTCTAAAACAATTAGCCGGAGATCCTTGGCTAGACTTAGTAAAACGTTATCCTGTATGTACCCGTTTAAAAGGTAAAGTTACTAATGTAACCGACTATGGTTGCTTTGTAGAAATTGAAGAAGGTGTAGAAGGTTTAGTTCACGTTTCTGAAATGGATTGGACTAACAAAAATATTAATCCTAATAAAATTGTTCAAGTAGGTGATGAAATTGAAGTCGTTGTCTTAGATATTGATCTCGATCGACGCCGTATTTCATTAGGTATTAAACAGTGTCAACTAAATCCATGGGAAGATTTTGCTAATAGCCATGTAAAAGGCGAACACATTACAGGGAAGATTAAGTCTATTACTGAGTTTGGTCTTTTTATTGGTTTATCAGGTGGTATAGATGGATTAGTTCATCTTTCCGATATCGATTGGAACTTATCTGGAGAAGAAGCTGTTCGTAAGTATAAGAAAGGCAATGAATTAGAAACCGTTATCTTATCAATTGATCCAGAACGTGAGCGTATTTCACTTGGAATCAAACAATTAGAGAATGGCGAGGCCGCAGCCCATCCTTTTGATAATTATGCTAAAAACCAATGGGTAAAGGGCATAATACAAGTTATTGAAGATGAAGGAATTAAAGTTGATTTGGGAGATAATGTTGAAGCTGATATTAAGACTTCGGAGTTAGGCGAAGCGCTTAAAACGCTTGAAGTTGGTCAAGAAATTGAGGCAAGGGTTTTAAATATTGATCGCAAAAACCATACTATCTTTCTTTCTTTAATCCCATTAGAAGAAAAATCATCTATTTAAGCGATTAATTTAATTGACTTGTCCCCGTTGCCGAAGCATGGGGGCAAGCTATGTTTAATTCGGATTCTGCTAAGGAGTAATGTTTTTTGTTTAAGGATAGTAGTTTATGCGCATCCTAACTTATTTGTTTCTTATTTTATTAGTTCTTTTTGCTCTAACCTTTGCAGGTCTCAATGCAGAACCTGTTAGTATTAATTATTATCTGGGTAAAGCTCAGCTGCCCCTTTCCTTATTAGCCATACTTAGCTTTAGTTTAGGGGGATTATTAGGATTGTTATTGGCGCTTACTATCTACATTAAATTAAAGTATGCTAATCGTCGATTTCAGCATCGCTTAAAACTTGTAGAAGAAGAATTAATTAACCTACGTGCTTTACCTCTTAAAGATCCTCCGCATTAGGTACCTCCAATCATACGACGGGCGATCAGCTACGCCTCCGCACCGTTGTTCAAAGGGAGAAATCGCGATTCTTCTTTTGAAAATCTTCATCGCGAAGATGCACCCTATACCTATCTCGGGGCTAAAGTGAGTTTTTAATCACTTAGCTTGAAAGATAGGTGCAGGATGCAATGGATATATTATGCTAGAACTGCTATTTCTATTTCTTCCTATTGCGTCTGCATCTGGATGGTATGCCGCTTATTATCATGTCAAACACCTATCACCGGATAAACGAAAGGATTTCAACCGTGAATATTTACTGGGTTTAAATTATTTACTCAATGAACAATCCGATAAAGCCGTCGATACTTTTATTAAGATATTAGAAGTTGATACTGAAACGGTTGAAACACATTTAGCCTTAGGTGTTTTGTTTCGGCGCCGAGGAGAAATTGATCGTGCTATTCGACTTCATCAAAATTTAATCGCTAGACCACAGTTACCCCCTTCGCAAAAAATACAAGCCTTATTAGCGTTAGGTCAAGATTATTATTATGGTGGATTATTAGATAGGGCAGAGCGATTATTTTCTGAAATAGCAAACAAAGAGGATCATGAAAATGAATATGCAAACGTTGCTTTACGTTATTTATTAGAGATCTACCAACAACAAAAGCGCTGGGAAGTTGCTATTAAGTACGCTAAAAAAATTTCTAAATGGGAACCGCTGATCATTAAAAATATTGCACATTATTATTGTGAACTCGCACTGGGAAAATTAAAAGTAAAAAACGACAACAAAGAAGTAATAGCGTTTTTAAATTGCGCCTTAAAGCATGATCCGCATTGTGTACGCGCTAATCTTATTAAAGGTGAGCTTGCAATTAAAGCTGGAAAATGGGAAAAAGCGATTCAGATATATCAATTGATTAAAAAGCAAGACCCCGATTATATTGCCGAAACTTTAGAACCGTTAAGCCAATGCTATTTGCAGCGAGAATCAGGCCAAACTGATCTGCTTAACTATTTATATGCAACTTTATCTGAATATTCAAAAATATCTATTTGTCTTGCTATTGTAAGACTGATTCAGGAAAAAGATAGGGAAAAGGCGTTAAGTTTTTTAACGCAGCAACTACAAGAGAAACCATCGCTATATGGTCTCTATCATTTGGTAGATTTACATTGTGGCGAGTCACATTGCTCTAACGAAACTAATAATGAAAGCAGAAATAATTTAACAACTTTAAAAACATTAATTGCAAAGCTTATGCTAAATCGACCTGGCTACCGATGTTTGCGCTGTGGTTTTAATAGTAAAATTTTAGATTGGTTTTGTCCCGCTTGTCGTAACTGGAGTACGATTAAACCGGATAGCTTTTAATTATTCAAGCCTATATTATTATAGGCTTGAGTATTTTATAATAGCTTTATAGTTTTCCGTTTGATAATCAATATTAAGTAGATTTTAGGATAGAAAAATAGCTTTTAGAACTTTTACTAGTATAGCTAGAAAATAGTATAAAATTTCGTAAAAACATTACTTTATCGTTAAAACTTAATTTTGCTAAGGCATTCTCTAAACGCTTTAACCAACGATTCATGATGTGGGGGGAAGTGCATGGTAAAATGATCGCCAGATACGGGATATACAATTGGAGTAGTTTGACAATAGATATCCCAATTATTATAGACAGATTCTAAGGGTTTAAATGCGTCCATGGTTTCTTTGGCTTTGAACAATGTCAGTTTTATATCTGACATATTAGGTAAAATATGACGAACTAACAATTGTTGTCTATGCCAATGTAGATCTAAAAGTAAATCGGGTATATCTTCGCGAGAGAAATGTTGATCCAGTGTTTTAAGCTGGTTTATTAGATTCTGGCAAAACCATTCTCGATTATCGTTTGCCTCTTTAGGGTATTTTGCCCAGCCGTCAATGAGTCCAATAAAAGCAAGCGCATCACCGTGATCAATTAACTGCCTTGCCATTTCTACGGCAGCGTTAGCGCCAAAAGAAGAGCCGGCGATGAGGTAAGGTCCTTTAGGTTGGTATTTTTTTATTACTTTAATATAAAAACTTGCCATGTCGTTTAAACTTTCAAAGAGTGTCTCACGGCCGCGTATTCCTGGGTCTTGAATAGCGTATACCGGTCTATCATTAGCTAAGGATTTAACCAACGGTATGTAATAAAAAACGTTTCCACCTACTGGATGGATTAAGAATAGCGGTGTTTTGCTGCCGCCTCCTTTTAATTTTACAATTGGATCTGAAATGGATTTCACAAAGTCAATGGTTTCTTGTTTATGGGTTTTATTTCCTAAGGAGTCTTTTAAGAAAAGAATTCTGTCAGATTGTGTGCGCAATACGGGGTGTTCTATAATTTCTTTAATTTCTAGCATAATAGAAAATACCTTATTAATTTCATTGACTAACCTAAGTGCTGAAAGAGAATTTCCTCCTAATTCAAAAAAGTTATCGGATTCGGAAAGACTATTAATAGAAAGTACTTTTTTCCATATATCACCTAATTTTAATTGTTCCGTTGATAGTGAAATATCATTCTCAATTTGAGAAATTTCATCTATTTTAATATTCATTAACTGCCGCCGATCTAATTTCTCGTTCTGCGTTTTAGGCAATTTCTCTAAGAACACATATTTGTCGGGTATACAGTAATAGGGAAGTCGCTGCGCAAGAAATTCACGAAGTTGTTTAATGTTTACATCAATGCTTTTCTTTTTTACTAAAAATGCGACCAGAGCTTGCATTCCTTCCTGCTCTTTGAGTAAAACAACACTGCTTTTTATTGCTTTATGCTGTAATAAAGCATATTCAACTTCTCCCGCTTCAACTCTAAAGCCGCGGATTTTAATTTGGTTGTCGCTTCTATTGATGTAGTCTAGATAGCCATTAGGTAGCCACCTGGCTAAATCACCTGTCTTATATAATGTGCTATAAATACTGTCTTGCGGAACGAACGGATTTTTGATAAATTTTTCTGCTGTTAAATCGCTACGATTTAAATAGCCTCTTGCTAACCCAGCACCTGAAATGTATAAATCGCCTATCACTCCGATTGGAACAGGCTGTAATTTTTTATCTAAAACATAGACTTTGGTATTTGCTAGAGGCATTCCAATAGGTGGCTGCGAGAACTTAATAGCTTCTGCACTTAATTTATAGATCGTGGACCAAATAGTTGTTTCTGTCGGTCCATAAACATTCCAAGCTAATTCCGCAAATGCAGTTAGTTGAGAAGCTATAGGATTAGGTAATGCTTCCCCACCACATAATGCGCGAATTGGACATTTTGCTTCTTGTAAACCATATTCAAAAAGTAGAGCCCATTTTGAGGCTGTGGCTTGGACGACTGTAATAGGATATTTTTTTAAGGCGTTTTTAATCCATTGCGGATCTTTACTGCCAGACTGATTAGCAATCAGACAAGTACCGCCGGTAATTAACGGCAAAAAAATTTCTAAAATTGAAATATCAAATGCAAAAGAAGTAAGTGCTAAGAAAATATCATTTTCAGTAAAACTGAGTTTTTTTTGCATAGCGTATAGAAGATTTAAAAGCGATGTATGTTCAATCATCACGCCTTTCGGCATTCCAGTCGAACCGGAGGTATAAATAACATAAGCTAGATTTTCTTTATCTTTATAACTAACAGTTTTTTTTGATAAAGCTGACGATTTATTTGTGTTTAGTTCTTCCAAATAGAGTATGTCGATATCATTTGGTAATGACAAATCTTGTATTAAATCTTTTTTACTCAGTAAATAATAGCACTGCGCATCATTTAGAATAAACTTGACTCTTTCTTTGGGATATAACGGGTCGATAGGAATATACGCTTTTCCGGATTTCCATATGGCTAACATGGCGATAATAGCTTCTAAGCTGCGATCAACATATAAACCGACTAATCTGTTTCCACGCGTCAAGGTTTTGCTATTTATATAATATGCCAACTGGTTGGCTTTACTATTAAGTATATGGTAACTAATCGACGTTTCTTCAAAAATCAGTGCCGTTTTTTCTGGAAATTTTTTAGCAATTTCTTCAATTAGTTCATGTGTCCGCTTATTTTTTGGAAAATCCTTTTCTGTCTGATTCCAGTCTACCAATAGGCATTGTTTTTGTTTGGTCGTGAGTAATTCAAACGTATTATGTTTAACATCAATATCTTTTACCATCGCCTTTAACAGACGATGATAATTCTCAGCTAAACTACTTATTTGTTCAGAAGAATGGTGTTGAGTTTCGTAATTGAACAATATTTCCATGGTTTTATTAACTGGGTCAAGGGCACAGTTAACTGCAAGCGGAAAATTAGTTCGTTCATAATGTGTTTGATTAAGTAATTTAACAGGACCGTTTGCTTTTAATTGTTTGTATACGTGAAAGTGAGTGAAATAAAAAATGATATTAAATAGCGGACCAGGATGAATATCCTGGAGGATTTTCATTATGGGGTAGCGTCGATGCGGATAAATCTGATGTTTTTTTTCAGAAATCAATTGAATTAAGGTTCTCCATGTGCAATCCGGGATATTAATTCTGAAGGGCAGGGTATTTAAAAATAATCCGAGCGTTTTATCAATATTATCAATCGATGGTCTACCATTAAATACAACCCCCGATAGCACATCTTCTCGACCTGAGTAACTGGATAGTAATTTCAAATGGGCTGCTAGAATAATTTGATCGAGTGAGATATTAAATGATTTTGTAAGCGCTATTAATTGTACCGTAACCTGATTATCAACTTGAATACGATGCTGAGAAAAATCATTTTCCGGTGATGAAAGCGTATTATTACGCGGAATTTCTGTTATTTCAAAATCAAGAAGTTCTTTTTTCCAGAATAATTGATCAACTCTGGAAGAAAAAGTTTCTCTTTCGCGTTGTACAAATTCCTTAAAATTCCAATCTACCTGACTAGCGTGCTGCAATGGATCTTTGCTATAGCTAGCTATTGGTGGAGACTTTAATTGCAGCGAATATTCTTCCAATAATGCAGTAATAAAACGAGCAAGGCTCCAACCATCAAGTATAGAATGGTGAAATGAAATACCTAATACAAATTTTTTCTTATCCAGAATATGGACCGTTATCCTAAATAACGGTGCTTTTTCATAATTAAAAGGATTTGATTTTTCAATGGTTACCCATTTTTCTATTTGTTGTGCTTGTTTAGAAGGGGGTAGAAGACTTAAGTCTTTTTCAAAAAAAGGTATTTCTACATTTTTATGGACAATTTGCACGGCTTCTTCAAATTCATTGAGTAAATACGAGGTTCTTAGCAATGGATGAATGCTTATTAGTTTATAAACGGCGTGGGTTAGACATGCTTTATTATAAGGGCCGGCCATGGTAAAACAAAATATATCTAAATAGATCGCAGATTTAAGAGAATAACTTGAATGATAGACCATTCCTGCTTGCAAAGCAGACAATGGATAAATATCCTCAATACTTTCAGGATTTATAAGGTATTTTTCTGAAATAACTTGTTTTTTCTTAGCAACGTCAAATTCTTTTAATGCTACGCTTTTTTTTCTGATTTTTTCTTTATAATATTTTGATAAAGACCGAATAGTGGGTGCGTTAAATAAGTCACTGACGGAAAAACTGAAACCTTTTTTTCTTGCTTGGGTAACAACCAGGATACTCGTTATAGAATCGCCTCCTAAGCTAAAAAAATTATCATCTTTATCAATAGACGCTATCTTTAATATAGATTGCCATATCTCGGCTAAAATACACTCAGACTGTGTTTTTTTACATGCATTCGAAGTTAATTGTTTAGAGAAATGATCAGCAGAGGGGAAAGGTAATGCCGCATAATCAATTTTCATATTGCGCGTCAACGGCATAGTTTCTATTTTAATAAAAAAATTGGGGATAGCATACTGTGGTAATAAGGTGGATAAAAAGTTTCTTAATTCAATATTAAAGGCTTTTTCATCATAGCGTTGAGTCATTCGTTTAGTCGGTATATAGTAGGCTACTAACATCGTTAAATTATCTTGTTGTAACACGTTAACTAAACACTGTTTAACCGCTTTATGTTTTTGTATTGCGCTCTCAATTTCCCCGGCTTCTAATCTAAATCCTTTGATTTTTAGCTGTTTATCGATTCTCCCTAAATATTCTAAACTTCCATCCGACAAGTAACGTACTAAGTCTCCTGTTTTATATACACGTGAAAAAACAGCTTCTATTAAGCTATTATTTGTGTTTAGCGTTTTATTAAAATTATTTTTTATAAATTTTTCGTTGTTGAGCTGAGGGCGATTCAAATATCCCGGCGACAACCCGAATCCGCTCAGCAATAACTCACCTGGAACGCCTATGGGAACAAGCTGATAAAAACTATCTACCACATAGGCTTTGATATCACACAATGGTTTGCCTATATTAGAAAATTCTCTTCGTTTTAGATCTTTTTTCGTTAAAAATTTAAAGGTTGTATGTACCGTGGTTTCTGTAATGCCGTACATATTAACAAGCGTGGGTTGGCTCTCCGAGTAGCGTTTCCACCAAGGCGCTAACAAGCGAATATTTAATGCTTCTCCGCCAAAAATGACTGTCTTTAAGGTAGTAACACGCACAGGGGAAACTTTATCTACCTGCATAAAAAGCTGAAAGGCAGAGGGTGTTTGATTTAAAATAGTTACTTTAGTTTGTAAAACAAGTTGATAAAATAAGGTGGGATCCCGCGTTTCTTGGTAGGAAGGGATTACAAGAGAACTGCCAAAACGTAAAGCTCCCCACATTTCCCATACTGAAAAATCAAATGTATAGGAATGAAACAATACCCATACCTCTTCATCCTTAAATTGAAACAGTTCATTCCCTCTTTGTAATAAACGTACTACATTATAATGTGTTTGTGGCACACCTTTTGGTACTCCTGTAGTGCCCGAAGTATAAATAACATACATTAAATCTTGTGCATTACTGTTCAGCATTAAGTTCGAGCTTGGCAGTTTAGCCAATCCATACGATTTTTCGTCAATGATGACGAGATTCTGTATCGTGGAATCAAATTTAGTTTTGTTTAGGCTATCTATCAATACTATTGGACAATTAGCGTCCTTTAAAACAGATTTCAACCTTTTCTGAGGCCAAGCGGGGTCTAATGGTACGTAAGCGGCGCCCGCTTTTAAGGTAGCCAGTAGGGCAACGATTAAATTTATGCTTCTGTCTAAACAAACACCTAACAAAGGATTATGGCGCGATGAAAAAACCTCACTATAGCGTTGCCTAATGTAATAAGCTAATTGATTAGACTGCTCATTTAATTCTTTATAAGTAAGTGATTTTCCCGCAAAACGTACAGCAATTTTTCTGGGAAACCGCCGTACTTGTTCCTCAAACAGCGTATGTAAGGTTGTTGGCGTTACTGTGTTCAGTTTGCCTAGGGCTCGCGTTTTTAAAAATTTTTCTTTTTCTTGATGCGTAATAAATTGTAAACTAAATATATTTTTACGGGGATGGGCTAAGCTATTTACAAGTAAGTTTATAAAGTGCAAAGATAATCTTTCTATGGTACTTTTTTTGTAAAGATCGGTGTCATATTCAATAGAGCAATCAATTCCTAACGGTGAAGGGATAAATTCAAACGTCATATCGAATTTTGAGGTTCTGCTATCTACATGACGAGGGGTCATCGTTATGTCAGGTAAAACTAAAGGTGTATTGTCTGCACTATCTTGCCATACCAGCATTATTTGAAATAACGGATTTTTACTTTGGCAGCGTAATACGTTTAATTGTTTTACTAACTGGCTAAATGGAAAATTTTGATGAGCGTAGGCATCTAATATATCTTGTTTTATACGCTGTAAAAAAGATAAAAAATTGTCTTTTTCTTGTAAACGGCTTCTTAATGCCAAAACATTGAGAAATAACCCCATGGTATGGCTAAATTCGGAAGCGCCACGACCTGAAACAGGAAATCCGATAACAACATCTTTTTGTCTGTTATAACGACCCAGTAGCAAACTTAGAAGGGCCGATACTAGCATAAAAGCGGTTGTATTGTTTTTACCATTAAAATCCTTTATTTTTTCTAAAATTTCTTTATTGAGTCTAAATCGATAGCGCTTCCCTTTAAATTTTTTAATGGTAGGTCTTTTAAAATCAGCAGGGAAGGTGGTTTCTGTAAAAGCATTTAATTTTGAACACCAGTAGCTTGAGTCATTAGCCATTTTCTCGCTATTTAAATAGGTAGATTGCTGATGAATAAAATCTGCATAGCTTCGTTGCACTTCTATTAATTGCGGAAGTTTTCCATTCAAAAAAGCCGCATAGCATTTTTCTATTTCATCTTTAAATAGAGTTGTTGACCAAGCATCGGTAATAATATGATGTTTTATTATAATTAAAAAATAGCTTTGTTCGGATAACCTTAGTAATTTAACTCTTAATAAGGGCGCAGAATCAAAAAATATTTGATTTTTTATTTCCAAATAAATTTTTTTTTCTAACTCTTTTTTTTCTATATCTTCTATCACCAGTGTAATATTGGGGTTGTCTTGGTAGTATTGATCTACCCCATTAACTGAGCTCTTGAAAGCCAAATGAAAAACATCGTGCCTACGTAGAGTAGCGATAATAGCCTGTTCTAGCACAGTAATATTTAATTGTCCTTTTATCTCAAATGCGAGAGAAACTTGATATGCAATCGACGCAGCATCACTTTGCCGTGCTAGAAAATAAAGTGGTAGTTGGGAGGCGGAAAGTGGAATACTCAAGCCTTTCCACACTCGCTTTTTTGCCATTTCAAGTGATGCTGGATTAACCGTTTGTTTTTTAAGGAAACCGCTTAATTTTTCAATGGTATTATATTTAAAGATAACATCTAATGGTAACGAGACTACTAATAATTCATTTATTTTATGAATAATTTTAATAGCGTTAAGTGAATTTCCACCTAATGAAATAAATTCATCGTGTATATTGATATTTTCTATTTTTAAAATTTCTTCCCATATGTTTATCAATAAAGGGTCTAATTTATTTTTATGATTTTCTAAGTAAGACATTCGTGTTTACGTGTTATTTTTTTATCAAAAAGGGTTACGTTTCTACTCTAATCTGGCTAATTATGCAACAGATATTTTTTTGATTATAAAAATCCATTTAAGGTAAATATTAAAATAATATTTTTTAATAAATTTGCTGTATTTAATGTTTAAATTGGTAACCTTTTAGATATCAAGTATAATACTAAAAGACTGCTTCATAGTTAGCTAGAAATACAAAATAAGTAATAGATAGATCTATTTCATCATAAATTCTTAAACAATAAATAATAAATGAACCGCGAACTTATTTACTTAATACAAGTGTTTGAATTAATTCCTGGGAATGCCTATTTAAAAGACATAAAAGGATATTATGTAGCGTGTAATAAGCAACAGCTAAAGATTGTCCAGGCTGACGCGCAAGAAACATTGCTAGGAAAAACCGATAGGGATTTATATCCTGAAGCAATTGCAGAAAAAATTATCAAAGAGGATAAAGAAATTATCGCGACTCACAAGGAGTGTATACGAGAAGAAGTAGTAGTGGATACTAATGGATCAGAAAGCGTCTATTTAGTTCGAAAAAAACCCTTTTATAACGAAAAAGGAATAGTAATTGGAATTATTGGTATTGGGAACGATGTGACTGAAATAAAAAAAGCAGAAGATAAAATCTATGAGTTAGATAATGTCATTGCGCAATTACCGGGCAATGTTTATTGGTATAGCAAAGATTTCGTCTATCTTGGATGCAATGAAAATTCAGCTAAAACATTAGGAATGAACCGCTCGGACACGATAGGAAAAGACTTTAGAAAATTAATGGGGCGAATTAAAAACGTCGATAAAAAAGTAGTTGAGATGCTTGTCCATGATGGAAAACAAGTCGTAGAAACTAACATACCAAAATTAAATATCGAAGAGCCGCCGTTTACTGGACCAGAAGGCCAACCTTTATATTGGGTAGCTAATAAAGTACCCTTACGCAATCGACAAGGTAAAACCTATGGCGTAGTGGGTATTTCTACTAATATTACCCATCAAAAAAAGCTTGAACTTGAATTACGCTTAGCTAAAGAAAAAGCAGAAGCGGCAAATAAAGCCAAAACTGAATTTCTAGAAAACATGCGTCATGATATTCGTACGCCCTTAACAGGGATTGTGGGTTGTGCACAGTTGATTCAGATGCAGTCTGATAATTCCAAAAAAGTATCTGAATACGCCAATGACCTTATCCAGTCGAGTGATGCATTGTTAGATTTTCTCAATAAAATTCTAGAAAGTATCCAGGTAGCAAGTGGTGAAATTCCAGTCTTAAAAAAGAAATTTGAGCTTCGTCCGACGTTAGAGCAAGTAATACGCTTGAATAAACCACACGCGACTCTAAAAGACCTTTCTTTTCAATTTGATTATGATCCGGCGATTCCAAGTTATTTACTGGGCGATCCCATAAGAATACAACGTATCTTTTTAGAGCTAATTACCAATGCCCTAAAATTTACGGACAAAGGTGGTGTTGAAGTAACCGTGCTTTTGATGAAAGAAAAGACGAAATCAGGACAATTGGTTATTAAATTGTGTGTCAGTGATACCGGGATAGGTATTCTTCGCGATAAACAAAATGAGGTCTATATGCGTTTTAAGCGTTTAACGCCTTCTTATCAAGGGATTTATCCAGGAACTGGCTTAGGCTTATCGGTTGTCAAACAATTTATTGACGATTTAGGGGGTGAAATTCAGCTTGACAGTCAACTTAATCACGGATCGACCTTTATTTGTTTCATTCCTTTCCAAGAGCCGTTATTAATAACCGAAGGCAATGAAATAGAAAAAGACCATGTGCCTAAACTATCTAGTTCGCGATGTAGTCAACAATCCGCTAACACCTCTTCCTTACAAGAAATGGTTATTTCTATTAGAAACAGAGTTTTAGTGGTAGAAGACGATAAGATAGCTGCAAAGGTAGCACAAAGCATACTATTAAACCTCAATTGTCAGGTAGATATAGTGTTTAATGGAAAAATAGCTTTGAAAAACATCTCTAAAAATACTTATGATCTTATTCTAATGGATGTAGGTTTACCGGATACTGATGGTTGTGAAATTGCGCAGCTAATTCGTGTAAAGCTAAGAAATCCTTTATCACCAGTTATTATAGGCTTAACCGCACATACGAGTGACGAAAAGAAACAAAAGTGCCTTGTAATGGGAATGAACTCGATCTATACAAAACCATTAACCAAGGAAAAGGCATTGAGAATATTGAATAAACTTTATGTATATAATAAAATTAAATAAAAATTTGTATTCTTTGTTTTAAAAATAAATAGTAGCTATTTTTCATCCCTAGCAAATTTTATACATGAAAAAACTCACACCTGAAGAAGAGGAAGTTATTTTATTGAAAGGAACTGAGCACCCATTTTCGGGAAAATATAATCAGTTTAATCAAGAGGGTGTTTATTTGTGTAAGCAATGCGGTGCATTATTATACCGTTCTTCCCATAAATTTGATTCTGGATGCGGTTGGCCGAGTTTTGATGATGCGATACCAGATGCCGTTAAGCAATTACCCGATGCCGATGGTCTGCGTACGGAGATTATTTGTTCTAAATGCGGGGGACATCTCGGGCATGTATTTTTTCATGAAGGGCATACGCCTAAAAACGTTCGATATTGTGTTAATTCGATATCTTTAGAATTTGTATCTAAAAATAAACTAGAAAAAAATGACGACTGAAACTGCCATTTTTGCAGGGGGTTGTTTTTGGGGAATAGAACACTTAATGAAGCATATACCGGGTGTCATTTCAGCTGTATCTGGGTATATCGGTGGTTCTATGCTTAATCCCACTTATCAGGATGTCTGTGTACATCGTACAGGCCATACTGAAGCTGTCCAAATTATTTTTGATTCCAGCAAAGTAACGTACGAAACCTTAGCTAAACGATTCTTCGAGATGCATGATCCGGAACAGCTGAATAAGCAAGGTCCCGATGTAGGTGAGCAATACCGTTCCGAAGTTTTTTATACAACGCCTGAACAAAAAGAAATTGTTTTCAAGCTTATCCACATTTTAAAAGCTAAAGGTTATCAAATTGTAACGAAAGTTACTCCTGCTACCACGTTCTGGAAAGCAGAGGATTACCATCAAAATTATTATGAAAAAACAGGAAAAAAACCTTACTGTCATCATTATGTAAAAAAATTTTAAACTGAAAAACGTAGCGGCGATGCAGCTGTATTCAAGCCATATTTTAGTCGATATACCGCTTAATGGCGTGGTGAATTCAAGTTATAAGAGCAACTTTTGTACAAATAATAGACAATAAAACTTTATAATAATTATTGTTTGTTTAGAAAAATAAAAGGTTGCCGAATAGGTTATAAACAACTTGATTTTAGAAAACGATGTCAAATTTATGGATTATAGAAAGCCGGTTACAATCAAACAGAGATTTATGAGTTGGATCCGCCGTATGGCCAGCATAAAAAATCCGATAATAAAAATTATCGGAAATTTTTGAATTCACCCCCGTTCTAAGGCTAAATATGAAGTCCAATAACCGGAACATCCGATTTATTGGCATTGACATCCAAGCTTTGATGCCCTTCGCAACCGTAAAAGCTACACCAAGCGGTTATTGGACGATTTTGATTTGGGACCTTAGTTGCTTTTTTTATAACTGCGTCTAGAACTAAGCTTGTCTCATGTTCTTTTAGTAAATTTGGCTGTTTATTCAAGGATACTAATCTTATTATAAACTCTTTGAAAAACAATTCGGGTGAATGATTTTTTAGAACGGCATCTATAATGTCATTTGTATTAGTTTTATCATGTAATTTATAAAAAAAGATAAAAAATAAAGCATTAAGCGCTTCTTTAGGGCGATTGCAATCCATGATCTTATTGAGATGTTGTAGGATAAAGTCTTTTCCAGCGTTATCCATATTTCCATAGAAGCCTTGGTAAATCCAAGATAGCACGTCAAGCTTAGCTTTAACAATAGGATCAACCGTATTAGGATAGTTAAATGTTTCAAAAAATTTATCCATGATGGGATTTTTTTTGGCTAATGTAATACCAAAACAATAAAGATAACTGAGCGCACATAGATCGTTTGCCAATGCCATGAAATTGATATTATTTCTCACTTCTCCGTTTTCATCTAATATTTTTAAAGCAAGCATATCGAGTCCAGAGTCGTAAATATTTTGATACTTTTTTATTGATTTTGATAATTCTTCCCGGTAGGCTTTGTATTCTTTATTTTTATTTTGAGTTTCTTCAAAAGCAGCAACAACTCTTTCTATTAATCTCTGAGAATGGTTACTCCTATTCACTAGAGCCCACCATAAGACACTCAAGAGCGTAAAAAAATTAATTGGCTTAGAGGGTTCTTTATTGACTATTTTTAAAGGCGACAAAGCTGGATTTTTAATAAACGCGCTGATATTTTTTCGATTTAAGTTATCTATTACTATATTTTCTATATTTGGGTAACCAGTGATTGTTGGTGAGGAGCTTCCAATCAAATGTTCAAAAGCTTCCAAATGCTCTAGGGATGTATCTAAAAATTCCTTGAATTTTACTGTACACTCCTGAAAAAGATTTCCCTTATATTGACGTTGACAAAGATCGAATAGCTTCAATCGTTCAAGTGTTTTGTTTGGATGATTAGATTCAATAATAGTATCGATGTGTTTTTTTATAAATTCTTTTGTAGCATCTGCAGATTGACAATACTCAAAACTGAGCCAATTTAATACCTTCGAAACCTCTAGATAATAATTAATGTTATCTCTTTGTAGAGCTTCTGTTTGAAGGATTTTACATAATTTTACCTTATCTTTTTCTGCCTCACTAAACCACGCATTGCGTGCATTACGGAGTGCCGTATCGAGTGCATCACTGACTTCATCATCATGCAAAGCCCCCAATTTAGCCACAAATTGTTTATCATCTAAATCTTTATACAGATCCTTGTATAAGCCCTCATCTTTTTTTATTTTATCTAGTATTTCTTTTAATATATTTTCTTCAAAATCATGAAGAAGCGTGTTGTAAGCAGTTTTTAATAATTTACAGAGCGCCTGATTTAGTGTCTTATTTTCATCCAACCGAGCCAATTTACCACCTAGCACTTCACCTTTTAGCAAGCAAAACAACGCATTTTTTATTTTCTCATGTGTCACTGTATCGTTTAGTGCTTTATCCAAATCTGCTAATGTTATTATTTTTATAAATATATTATCATTCATTAGCAAAAGCCCCATAAACTGAAAATTACTATTCTATAGTCTCCAGATTAACGGCAGCTTAATGCGGTGTAAGAAAATTTTGGTAACTCGAGATACGGGGCTTGCCAACTTATTTTGTTATTTGATTAAAACACTTACCCATTTCTACTCTCAAAAATTGAGTTAGAACTTACAACTTGATTTTGATTAGTTGGCGCTTTATCTAAATTTAAAATAAAACTATACCTATCAGGATAAATCAGGATAGGATCCTTATCACACTGAGAAAAAAAACAACATCTCTTATTATTCTGAAAAAAATTACCGCCTCTAAACTTTCTAAAATTATTATTGAGCTGAGTTTTTTCATTGCATATATTAAGTTCATATTCAGTTTGAAATGTCATCAATATAGGATGGCCAGGTTTGATTAGCTTTGGAAATACCTGATTTACTATTTGGAAAAATATAGGCTGTCTACCGTTGCCTTCGGTGAAATCTCCATTACGCATTATCCCAAAATCAATAGAGTGTGACGGTATAATTACGCTCATTTCACTGGGATTAGAGGCATCTGCACAAAAGAATCTCACATTTTCATACGCTTTATATCTAGCTTTGTTGTATTCAATTATAGCCCTGTCATTATCTATACCAATATAATTAATTTTCTTATTTTGATGTTGAAAATACACGATTAAAGGTAGGATCTCATTAGACATACCACAAGCTAAACTAAGAATTGTAAAACTATCTTCGTGTTCTTTTTTTGGAAAAAACTCAACCAGCTTTAAAGGATCTATAATGGAATAAAAACTAGTTGCTATCGCTGATTCACCTTTAAGTTCGGAAGGTGAGGCAATTTTTTGGCATTCTTTTTTTAGTATAGAATGTATTAAACTAATATAATTAACAGAGTTGAAATATTCATCATCTTTTTTTCTAAGTAAATCACACGGCTTTTTTCCTATTTTGTTTACAGAAAGATAGTTCGCGCCATATTCGATTAACAACGAAATAGTTCTACTATAATCTATATAATTACCTTTATTATATATTTCCACTGCCTTAAAACAAGCCCAATGCAAGGCTGTATTTCCGTTAGAACTTTGACTATCTATATTAAAACCTGAACTTCCATCATTCCGTTTTTTATCTAAAATTTCTTGAACTTTTTCAAACTCGCCTTTCGCGGCGTGTTTACGTAGTAAAAGCTCGTCATCTTGCGAGTTATTATCTAACATATTTTATTCCACAAATTGTTTATATTACTATAACTATAGTAAAAACTTGAAATCAAGCTTTTTATAACGCATTCTGCAACCTTCTTATTCTTCTAAATAAATAATTTTACTTTTTTTATACAAAAGTTGCTCTTATTAATTTGAATTTAAGATTATAGGTTATTTCGTCTATTTAATTTAAGTCATGAAAAAATTAAGCAAAAAATAGATCGTTACTGGCAGAAAACGCGTTGGCAACATTAGTTTTCTACTTGGGTTATGAAGAAAAAAATTGATGTCTGGAACTACTATCAACGCTGTTTGGCCTATCTTTACTATTTCATTCATATTAAGTTAAATTGACAACGTTCAATACTTTGGTCACAAAAGTACTGAGGTGATGGTTGTCCAAAGAATTCTACATTATGCCAATCACTTGAATTATTTATTCTTGCTCGATTTTTGCCTGTTAGAAGTCTCATATCAATTTTTTTTCCATTACTAAGTTCATAACTACAATGCAATAATCTACCATTTACAAATGGATTGGTTTGGTTTTCTGCTGAATAAACAACCTCCTTAAAATTTTTAATTTCACCATTCTGTTTTGTTCCTTGAATAATTCCATCCCATTTTACTGCAACATAATAATTTTCATTTATGTGATTTATTGAACCAAGGTTTGGACAATAATCGGTAGAAATAGTCCTTGTATTACTAAATACCTGTGTGGTTAACGAAAAAGGAAATAGTAACCAGGTAAATAACTTGCTAATTTTCATTTTTTTTCCTCATTTTTTATAAAAGTTAGAATTTATGCATATAAAAATAATACCATATTTAAACAAAAAAATGTGGTGTACTATTTATTAGGGATATTTATAAGTTCCAAGCAGCGTTTCATAAAGTCCCGTAGCTTTACCTAGTTTCTTATCTATGATATCTCCTTCATTTGACTTAAAGTTGGTAACAAAATTAATTTTTTGTTAAAAAATATCTATCTATTCTAGTCAATATCTGCTTTAGGACAAGATTGATGAATTACACCTAATTACAACGTCAGTAATTTTTTTAAATTAATCGAACAATCGAACAAACGCATATACTTAAAAAAATGGGATGTAAATGAAATTACATATCAGTTTTTTCTTCTATTATACTAAAGCATGAAAGTGCTAAAACTTTATTTAATGATCAGAATTAATGTGTTTATTAGGATTAATTATCTTTATAGACTCTTCCAATTTTTTTAATTGATTAATGATAGATTTATAATGCACCATAAGAGCTAAATTTAAAGATAAATCTTTTTCTTCTCGTCTATTACTTTGTTCATCAATCATCTCGAACGTAGTCGCACGTTTTCTACATTTTGGACAGCAGCGTCTACGTACTACTTTAGAAAAGTTTTCCCTTCCCCGTGAGTCCAATACAATTGTTTTTAAATGACCGCAATAAAAACATTTCATTATAAGTTTTCCTGAAGCGGCATATAAATATCCTTTTTTATTTATTTTAGATGGCAGAAAATGCTGTTATATTCTTATTTTTTAGATAAAAATAACGAATGAAGCCATATATTTTTTTTTAAACAAATAAAAAAATACAGCAATATGCTGTTATATGTCAAAGAGAAAAATATAAGAAAGAGAAAAATATAAGGTTGCTTTGAAGTGAAAGAAATCTATACTAAAACAAAAGGTTACCGTATTCGTATGGCCAGAAAAACCAGGGGGTTAACACAAGTTCAATTGGCAAAAGAGGTACAAACCACACAACAAACCATTCACGATTATGAAAGAAATAAACGCGGTAGCTATGCCGATACGAATCTATTAATCAATATATCTAATATTTGTGAAGTGTCTATTGACTGGATATTAACAGGGAAAGCTTTTCTAAATGGGCACTTAAATATTCCTATTTTAAACTCAGCAGAGGATTTGCTAGCTTGGTTGAAACAAAATAAATCGGCTTTCTACAAAAGCAAACAACAGGTAGGCTTTTATTTAGGAGATAATTCAATGGTAGCACAAAGCAGTTACAGTGATAGCTTTAAGCCAAAGGATATTATTATTGTTTCAGGCGCTAAGTCTGCTGTTGCAAATGATTATGTAATTGCTACTACTCCTTTTAAAAATACACCTATTTTATTTCGAAAACTTTTACTAGAAAAAAATAAATATCTACTTAAGCCTCTGAATGAACAATATCCCATTATTCAGCTAGAACATCCTATCAAAATCATTGGTATAGCGCTTGAGCAGCGCAGATTATTCTCAAAATAAAATATATATACATTGCATTTGAAGTTATGTATTCATAACTTCAAATGCTTTCTTTTATATACTACAGTTTTATCCCGAGAGATTCTGCTAATAAGCTTAAGTGTTTACGTATTTCATTAAAACTATGATTACAATCAATATTTTTATTATTTCCCTCACTTAAAGTCATATGATTATTTTTATTTATTGGATCAGCCTGAATAATTTCATGTGTAGTATATATTGTTTGACAATGGTTACATTTTCTACGACGCCGGACAGTAAGTCCGCCATTTTTTTCTCTTGAATCAGATACTTGTATTTTTCGACCGCATTCGACGCTAGGACACTTCATACATTCCCTTATATTTATTGTCTTGCCCCTCAAAAACTATCAAAAAGGCTTATAAATTTGAATAAAAATCAACATAAGGTGTCTTTTAACTTTTTTTATTACAATATTTTGTTAAATTTAATCAGGTTTTTCTTGCCTTATAAAAAAAACTGCCGATAATACGAGAGGTACTTACTTATTGATAAATACTTGCTTAAAACGATGATAAAATTAATAGACATCGAAAAAATATATATCACCCAAGGTAGGTCTTACCATGTTTTGCATTCTATTAATTTAGAGATTAACAAAGGAGAAATCTTTGGTATCGTAGGTCAAAGTGGTGCGGGTAAAAGCACATTAGTTCGATGTGTTAATCTTCTTGAGAGGCCTACCCTAGGTCAAGTATGGATAGATAATCAGGAGATTACTCAGTTAAAACCTAAAGCGCTGCGGCTTGTTAGAAGGCAGATTGGTATGATCTTTCAGCAATTTAATCTACTCTCTTCAAAAACGGTTTATGAGAATATTGCTTTACCTTTAAAGTTTGCACAGGTTTCTCAGCGTGAACGCCATGAAAAAATTCTCTCTTTATTAGAATTAACTGCTCTAAAAGACAAGCAACATTGTTATCCTGCCGAACTTAGCGGCGGACAAAGACAACGTGTTGCCATTGCACGCGCCCTCGCCTACGATCCTAAAATACTTTTATGTGATGAAGCAACTTCGGCCTTGGATCCTGAAACAACACAAAATATCCTTCAGCTATTAAAAGATATCAATCAACGTTTTGGTCTTACTATCCTTCTTATTACGCATGAAGTTGATGTCGTTAAAACACTTTGTGATGGCATTGCTTTATTAGATCAAGGCCGACTGGTTGAACAAGCCGATATCGTTACTTTTTTTACAGAGCCTGTTAGCTCGTTGGCTAAAAAATTTGTAAGTCATTCACTGAAACAAGAGCTACCCTCATTGCTGCAAAAACGCCTAGGGACTTTTAAAAAAGAAAGTAGTCATGCTGTATTGCGCATTTTATTTCGAGGTCATGCGGCCGCTGAACCTTTAATTGCCCACCTAATGCGTGAAATGGGCATGCATCTTAATATTCTTCAAGCTAATATTGAGCTTTTAAAAGAAGTTACTTTAGGTATCATGGTGGCTGAAGTCATGGGCGATCAAACGCCATTGCAAAAAGGTATCGAATATTTAAAAGGCAAAGGCCTATCAGTAGAGATTATGGGTTATGTCGATGGATCTATTGTTTGAACTATTAACAGCAACATGGCAAACGCTCTATATGGTGGCAGCCTCTGGTGCCCTCGCCTTTGTAGTGGGTTTACCTTTGGGCATTTTACTTTTTGTTACGCGCTCGAATCAGCTATTATCTCACCCATGGCTTAATAAATGTTTATCCATGTTGGTTAATGTAACTCGTTCTATTCCCTTTATTATTTTGATGCTAGCCATTATTCCATTGACACGCCTATTGGTTGGAACCTCCATTGGAACGAATGCGGCTATCGTTCCCCTTACCTTGGCAGCCACCCCCTTTTTCGCACGCATGGTTGAAAATAGCCTTAATGAGCTCTCACCGGGGCTAATAGAAGCGGGTCAAGCAATAGGTGCTTCTCCTTTCCAGATTATTCGTTCTATTTTGCTTGCAGAGGCTATGCCTGGTATTGTAAATAGCTTGACTATTACGTTGATCAGCTTGGTTGCTTATTCAGCGATGGCCGGTGCTGTCGGTGGAGGTGGGCTCGGTGATTTAGCCATACGCTATGGTTACCAGCGGTTTAATATAAGCGTTATGCTAGCCACTATTGTGATCTTGATAGCTTTAGTACAAATTATTCAATATAGTGGCGATAGTTGGGTCAAACGGGTTTCCCATTGAAAAAAGCCTATAGGAACTTATTAAAATAGTGCAGGTATGTTAAAAAAAATTTTAAATGCGTTTTTTGTTTTTACTTGTTTACTGTGTCTTAGTGCATGTCGTTCAGAAAAAGATCCTAATCAAATTCGTATAGGGACTATCAGTGGCCCTGAAACTCAATTGATGCAAGTAGCAAAACAAGTCGCCTTGCACCAATATGGTTTACATCTGAAAATTATAGAATTTTCAGATTATTCGTTGCCTAATATAGCGTTAAACGATGGCAGCTTAGATGCCAATATGTTTCAACATCAACTTTTTTTAGACGAAGAAATTAAAAATAAACATTATCGTTTAGTCGCAGTGGCTAAAATTTTTGTTTATCCTATGGGCATTTACTCGCAAAAGATCCAGCGTTTGAATGAATTAAAGAAAAATGCAATCGTGGCAATTCCGAATGATCCGAGTAATGAAGCGCGTGCCTTACTACTATTACAACAAGCCAAGTTACTTAAACTAAATACAAATACTAAAAAGCTTGCAACACCACAGGATATTATTTTGAATCCTAAGCATCTACAGATTAAAGAATTAGCTACCGCACAATTAACCCGTGCATTGCCAGACGTAACCTGTGCCGTTATAAATACGAACTATGCCATATTAGCAAACCTTTATCCCCAAAAAAATGCTTTATTTGCGGAAGATAAAAATTCTGTCTATGCTAATCTTCTCGTCGTAAAGACACAGGATAAAAATAATCTAAAATTAAAAGAACTCATTAATGCGTTACACTCTCCAAAAGTATTAGCCGCTGCTCAAACCTTATTTCACGGCCAAGCCATTCCTACATGGAAATAACAACACAAAATAAGTGCTTTTTATGGAAACACATATCAGGGCCATTTTAGAACAACTCGGTGAAGATGTGAATCGCGAGGGTTTGATTAAAACACCGCAACGAGTTGCTGAGTCTTTACGTTATTTAACCAGCGGCAAACAACAATCTCTTGATACCATTATCAATGGCGCTTTGTTTAATTCTTTGATGAAAGAAATGATCTTAGTCAAAGATATCGAGCTATATTCTTTATGTGAGCATCATTTACTCCCTTTTATTGGCTACTGCCATATGGCTTATATTCCTAATGGAAAAATTATAGGCCTTTCTAAGATCCCACGAGTTATCGATTTTTATGCACGGCGCTTACAAGTACAAGAAAATTTGACCTGTCAGATTGCAGATTCTTTAATGGGACTTTTAAATGCAAAAGGTGTGGCCATCATTATTGAAGCAAAACACCTTTGCATGATGATGCGTGGTGTAGAAAAACAAAATGCATCACTAAAAACGTCGGTTATGCGCGGTATTTTTCGTGATGATATAAGAGCCCGATCGGAATTTTTAAGCCTATTATCTTAGTTTACTTCCTAATTTTAAAATTACCGCATGAGATAACGTTTCATCCTTCGCTTTTTTCCCTTTGGACTGAAACATTGTCAGACCCCATTGTAATTCGCCCGTTGCTTTACGTTTCTGGTTAACCGCGATCGGGTTGAAAAAAAATAAAGGCTTTAAAATAGCTTGAGATTTATTGATATCTTCTTCGGCATAACTTTTTTTTAAAGTATCTAAATCTATCTTTATTTCCTGCCTAAGTAGGCGAATACACGCCTCGGCATTGAGTTTAATCTTTAATAAAATCGAAAAATAAACCGCGATACCTAGCACTAGAAAAGATTCATGGCAAAAATCGCGAATTCTACCATAGTTTACTACTAAATTTTGATCATAAAAGTCTATACCAAATATACAAAAAATGGGTAAACTTTTATCCGGTTTTTTACTTTCTTTGTATTTTCCTATTAACTCAACCATATACTTATAGTGTACTTCCCTATTAGCTTTTACGAATGTATTGGGATTGTACCAATAACTTTTACTTAGCACCGAATTACGTCTAACCGCTAATCCCGGATCGATGCAGTATAATTTTCCAGACTGCTTTTCTTTTAATATATTATCTTTGCAATAACCATCTATTAAAACTCTCTCGGTTTTCACATAAATCTCTAGGATAGTATTGCTTAATTTTTCAATACTTGGTACGTAACCATCGATATAAGGAAGTTCCCATGTGTTTTCATTAATTACGTTTGCCCTCCCCGGCTCTGAGTTTAATTCCTTATTGATTTCATTAAAAACTCGTACAGCACGTTTTGCTTCATCCATTTCAAGTGCCGTATTCTTTCTAGTTTTCTGAACGATTGGACCAAAGCGATACACTCGGTTATAAGTGCCCTCGCCTAAATATATACCTCTTCTAGGAAAAGTATTTATTTCAGGAACACTTTGATTATTAAGTTCTATAATCTCATTTTTTTTCAGTTTTTTATGCTTAAATGAAGGTAATGGCGTTAATTTTCTTTTAACTTCATATAGCCGCTTATTTTCAGGTTTTATAAATTCAGTATCGGCTACTGATTTTTTTTCTGTTTCTCCTAAGATATCAAACACAACTTTATAGGGCTTGTTAGGTAATGTCGCTCTTATAGGACTGGTTTCTATAATAGGCATTGATAAATACTGTTCTTTATTCAGTTCGTTATTATCATTCACTGAAGCCGTTATCTTCGAAGGACTAGTTTGTAAAGTAGGCGTAATAACATTATCAGGTAGCGAGGATTTATTAATTTTAGTAACAGTAACTAATTTATTTTCTCGTGGGGAGAAAAAATTGTCTGGCCGATCAATAAATTCGATTATTTCGCCTGAATCGTCACTGAGATAATAATTCTTCCCCGTATCCAAAATAAGTCTTGATAGTGCCCTTAGCGTTGATTGATGCAATTGGACCTTTAAACCTGTTGATGCTAATGCTTCACTGATCTCGTCATTTTGTTTAGGGGTTAATGAACTCCTATTAATAACCAGATTGTCTAACTTCTCATCATTCTTAACAATGCATTCCAGCGTTTTATCGGTCTTGTAAAGATATAGAAAGCCTAATTTTGTTTCCTCATCGGAGGGTACATGTTGGCTGAAAATAAGTTGGCAGCGATGTAAATGGGGATAATCATTAACGATTGTTTCTATAACACTAACGGGTATGGATAAAGTGTATTCTCCAACACGAAAAATAGATAAGTGCTGACTCGAAGATTCATTTTCTTCTAAAAGAATGTCACTGTCTTTTACTCCTTTTTTAAAAAGTTTTATTAATGTAGTTTGCAAATTTTGATCAGGAAAAACCAGTTTCCAAGGTCGAACATCAAGCCAGTAAACTTGTTTGTTACCTTCAGGGTTTTGCAATAATCGATAGCAATCCGCATTTCTAACATGTAACAGCTCGTGAAGCTGTATCTTATCGTTAAGGAAATATTGAGTTAATCTTTTTTCAATCTGGGTTAAAATTACAGAGCAACTAGTCTGAGAAATTATACGGTAGTTGTTATTATTGCTTTGCAGTTTCAATGGACAAATATCACCTTTTAATTTTTTATTTACAATTTTAAGAATTGTATCTAATAAAGAAATTTCATCAGGAAACCGAGAACTGTTCCAACTTACTAAATTAAGTTTATCGTTGTTAGTCGTTTCCTTCAGATAATAAACTAAAGCGTTTAGTGCTAAAATAGTACTTAGCCTTTCTGTGCTTAAATAATCCCTAAAAGAACAAAATACCAGTAGTTCTTTGATAGCATCACAATGGTAGAAAAAAAGGTAATAATCAAGAAAAAATTTTAAACGTTGATGCCCACCTTTTCTTTTTAACATTTGTAACAAGCTATAAATTATTTTATCTTTAACTAAGCCTAATTTCTCCATAGTTGGCTTATTTTTAAGTAGTGCGACAAGCTTTTTGTAGCCGCAAGGATAGGCTACTGCTTTGATCAGATCTTCTCGAGAAAAACCTAGCATACGTAATGCTGTTTCATGCTGTTTCAATAGCCTGAGATTTTTTGAGCCGCCACTATGCCCTACTATTTTAATGAACTCTTCCCGAGAAAAGCCTACTGTGTCAAGTATTTTTTCATATTGGGACAATACTATAAGATTTTTAGAACCACCATGATGCGCTAATATTTTTATTAGTGCATCACGCATTTCATAAGTAAGGGGTTTGCTTATTTGTGTAATGTCTTGTTTTTTTAAATCATTCACATAGTTTATTAATGCCCTAAGGTTATTGGAACCGCCATGCTGCGACACTATTTTGACTAGCTCTTTCAGAGAAAAGCCTATTGCGCGCAGTGAGTTTTCATGCTGGATCAATGCCGCAAGATTTTTGGAACCACCACCGCGTGCTACTATCTTAATCAGTTCTTCACGAGAAAAACCTATTGCATGCAGTGAGTTTTCGTGCTGGATCAACGCTGCAAGATTTTTAGAACCGCCTTTATGTGCCACTATTTTTACCAGTGCATCACGCATTTCATAAGTAAGGGGTTGTTTGTTTATTACTGTATCATCTTGCTTTAAACGATTTACATAGTTCATTAAAACTTGAAGATTATTGGAGCCACCATGATGCGCAACGATCTTGATTAGTTCTTCACGAGAAAAACCTGCCTCGCAGAGTAAATTTTCATATTGGGTCAATGCGGCAAGATTTTTAGAACCACCATCGTTTGCTAAGATCTTTACCAGCGTTTCACGCTGCTCTATAGTAAGGAGTTCACTGTCATCTTCCTTTAAGTGATCCACGTAGTTTATTAATGCTTGAAGGTTATTGGCACCACCATCATGCGCTACTACCTTGGTCAGCTGTTCATGAGAAAAGCCTAACTTATACAAGGACATTTCATGTTGAATCAATGCCGTAAGACTTTTGGAACCCCCTTTATGCATCACTATTTTGACTAGCTCTTTCAGAGAAAAGCCTATTGCACGCAGTGAGTTTTCATGCTGGATCAATGCCGCAAGATTTTTGGAACCACCACCGCGTGCTACTATCTTAATCAGTTCTTCACGAGAAAAACCTATTGCATGCAGTGAGTTTTCGTGCTGGATCAACGCTGCAAGATTTTTAGAACCGCCTTTATGTGCCACTATTTTTACCAGTGCATCACGCATTTCATAAGTAAGGGGTTGTTTGTTTATTACTGTATCATCTTGCTTTAAACGATTTACATAGTTCATTAAAACTTGAAGATTATTGAAGCCACCATGATGCGCAACGATCTTGATTAGTTCTTCACGAGAAAAACCTATTGCACGCAGTGAGTTTTCGTGCTGGATCAACGCTGCAAGATTTTTGGAACCGCCTTTATGTGCCACTATTTTTACCAATGCATCACGTATTTCATAAGTAAGGGGTTGTTTTTTTATTACTGTATCATCTTGCTTTAAACGATTTACATAGTTCATTAACACTTGAAGATTATTGGAGCCACCATGATGCGCAACGATCTTGATTAGTTCTTTACGAGAAAAATCTACCTCGCAGAGTAAATTTTCATATCGGGTCAACGCGGCAAAATTTTTAGAACCGCTACTATACGCCACTACCTTGATCAATTCTTCACGAGAAAAACCAAGTGCAAGCAGTGCATTTTCATGCTGGATCAACGCCGCAAGATTTTTGGAACCGCCATCATTTACCACTAACTTGATCAATTCTTCACGAGAAAAACTAAGTGCGCACAGTGCATTTTTATGCTGTGTCAACACCGTAAGATTTTTGGAACTACCATCATTTGTCACTACCTTGATAACTTCTGCCACTACCTTGATAACTTCTTCCGGTGAAAAACCTAATTTGGTCACTTCAAATGAATTAAGCAAACTCTTAATAACGGACTGAAAATTAGCGCCATGGCTTGTTATACGTACAATATCCTTATGCTGATAGCCTAATGTTATTAACTTTAAATGTGATTGGTTTATAACTTTTATAATAGAAAGATATTTTTTTTGAAAAATAATTTTGTTGGCTTCCTGAATGGAATATCCTAATTTCAGTAAGCGGGAGACAGAGTTTTGATAATTCTTTGCATTAATTTTATATTTAGTTTGTTTTTCTTTGTACTCTTCTGCAAGATAAGGGACAAGGATGTTAATTATTTCCTCGTTTTTAATGCGCATGGCTAAGATATTTCTATCTAAAACGTTAGCGCCTGCTTTTAGATGCTGCTTTATATCGGCTAGTTTTTCATTTGCTAGCGATTTCTTTAATTGTTGGCTTAATAGTTTCCCTTTTGACATAGCTCAAACCCTCCCATATCATTTTTAAATTAAATTACCAATTGGGGTAATACTTCAAATTACCAATTAATGATTAAATAGGGTGTGTCGTCATTTGGCACGCTGATAATCATAACCTAGCGATTTCTGACGTTACTTTTGCAAGGGGAGTTAATGGTTTCGACATCCCTGAAATAGATGAAAAAAATTATTTGTAGTCTGTGTAGCAACGTTTTCTAAGGAAACATTACGCAGCTCGGCTAATTTTTCAGCAACGTAACGTACGTAGGCGGGTTGGTTTGATTTTCCTCTAAAGGGAGCTGGTGCTAAATAAGGGGAATCGGTTTCAATTAGAATTCGATCTAAGGGCAGTTGTTGTGCAATCGTCTGCAATTCTTTGGCATTTTTAAAGGTCAAAATACCAGAAAAGGATATATAAAACCCTATTTTTATCGCAGCCGTTGCCATAGCAAGGTCTTCAGTAAAGCAATGCAATACACCACCGGCTTTTTCTGCACCCTCTTCTTTTAAGACTGCAATGGTATCTTCTTTTGCGTCTCGAGTATGCACAATCAAAGGTTTGTTAACTGCAATCGCTGCTTGAATATGTTTGCGAAACCGTGTTTGTTGTTCTTCTTTTTTAGTCGTATCACGGTAGTAATCAAGTCCCGTTTCACCAATAGCCACGACTTTCGGATGCTTTGCTAATGCAATAAGTTCTTCTAATGTTGGCTCTTTATCCACTTCTTCGGTGGGATGTACACCTACAGAAGCAGAAACATCAGAAAATTGTTCTGCTATGGCTAACACAGCAGGAAATGTTTTTAAATCAATACCTACGCAAAGGAAATGAATAACACCCTGTTCTCTTGCTAAGATTAATAACTGACTGAGATCCTTTTGAAAATAATCTAGATCGAGCCGATCGAGGTGACAGTGTGAATCAACTAGGTGCATGCTTTTCCCCGCAAATACCAACAGCAAAATAAATCTTCTAACAGGAGCTGCTGATTTAATGCTATTTTAGCATGTTGTCGATACTTGATTAATTGTTCGAAATAGTTAAATAAGAAGGATGTATCTAACGCTTTTGCTAATACACGCAAACTTTTTGAATTGCCGTTTGTATCAGCGTTCATTATAAAATTAGCTTTAATTATATCGCTGACTAGTCGTATTAGGCAATGTAAAACAGTAGATAACTCGATTTTTAAATAACTTTCCGCTAGTTTTACTGGATCAATTTCTTTTTTTACTAACTTTATTAATACGGCCAATAAATTTTTATAAATTTCAAACATACCTGTTTCCGCATAGGCTAGCGCTTGTAAGGGTGCGCCATCGGCTAGAGCATAGAGTTCATCAATAGATTGAACATCAGGAATCTGTTCACGTACCCAATCTTTTCCTTGCGATTGCGGCGGTATAGTAAATCGAATAAACTGGCAACGACTACGAATCGTTGGCAATAAGAGTCCTGGATTACCCGTAATCAAAATAAATAGAGTGCGATCCGTAGGTTCTTCCAAAGTTTTTAATAAGGCATTGCTAGAAGCAACTAATAAACTTTCAGCTGGATCAATTATAATAATTTTATAAGCCGATTGTGTCGTTTGGTTAGATTGTTCAATAATATTTCGTATTTGATCAATTTTAATGCCTTTCCCTACTTTATCAGGAACAACACAGGAAAGATCGGGGTGTGTATTGGCAGCAACTAATAAGCAGTCTCGACAATGCTGGCAGGCACTACCCGCGATTAATGCAGATTTGCATAGCAATTTTTTTGCAAAATGTGCCGCAAATAAGCGCTTTCCGAGTCCGGATTGGCCTGTAAAAAGTAACGCGTGGGGCAAACGATCGGCTTGATGTAACTGATAGAGATGTTGCCATTGTTTTTGTTGCCAAGGCAGTGGTGCTAATAAAGTATTATTCATAGATAGGATTGAACGAGTTTGTATAATACCTGTTTGATTTGCGCTTGCACTTTTTCTAGGGTAAGGCTCGCGTCAATAATATGATAGATATTTGGCATGTGTTTTGCACGTTCAAGATAGGTGCTCCGCGCGCGCTTAAAAAAATCATGCTTTTCTGCTTCAATACGATCTTCTTTTTTACGCTGCTGCATTCGTTGCAATGCGACTTCGACAGGCGTATCCAGTAAGAGAACACAATCGATTTGTAAATCTTTTTGTATCCATTTTTGCAGATCCGCAATAAAAGCCAAATCGATACCGCGCCCTCCACCTTGATAGGCATAACTCGTTTCCGTAAAACGATCACAGACAACCCAATCGCCACGTTGTAAAGCAGGTTTAATAATTTTATCAATATGTTGAGCGCGCGCCGCAAAAAACAATAATAATTCAGCATCGCGGGTTAACGTTTCATTAGGAAAAGAACGGGTTAATACTAATTCTCGAATAGCTTCGGCTATGTCTGTTCCGCCGGGTTCTCGTGTTACTGTCACAGGAATATTTTTTTGTTTTAAATAATCCGTAACAAAAAGTAACTGTGTTGATTTTCCTACACCTTCAATACCTTCGAGTGCGATAAAACGGGGAGCGTTATTAATGGGAACCTACCTTAAAGAGTGTCTTCAATTGCAAAATAGCGATTTCATGCGTCGATTCAAGTACCATAGTGATTGACAATTTTTGCTTCTTTTTCTGATATAAGGGTATCGCATATCTAATTGATATATTTGCACGGCCCTATTGTGTTCCGCTAAATTACTCGAAAATTGATGGCTACCATCGCCTTTAGCCACAAAATAAAGATTTTGACTATGGTCGGAATGTAGCACGGCATGGATGGAGCTCAAACTCGGCATAGCAATCGGTGTGGGTGGTAAGCCTCTTCGCGTATAGGTGTTATAAAGTGTATCTTTGCGTAAGTCTTCGATAGTTAATTTTCCTGTGTAATGACTTCCTAAACCGTAAATAATACTCGCATCGATCTGCAGCGGAATTCCTTTTTGTAAACGCCTGGCAATGACACCTGCAATCATAGGTCGCTCTTTAGATATCGCGGTTTCTTTTTCAACTAAAGAAGCCGCAATAAGCGCATCGTAACGTGTTTTATAGGGTAAGCCAGTTTCTCGTTTGGACCATGCTTGGCTTAATTTTTTTTCTAAAAGCTGATAAGACCATTTCAATAAATCGGTATCTTTTGCACCTAGACTAAAATAATAGGTCGCTGGATAAAATAAGCCTTCAGGGTTTTCCGGTGGTAAGCCGAGATTAGCCAATACCTGTTCTGGAGATATCTGATCCATCCTATGTTTTACATAAGGTAACGTATTTAATGCGGTCATTAGCTGTTGAAAAGTCCATCCTTCAACGATTGTAAAGCGATGTAAAATAACATCCCCTGCTAACATTTTTTCCAATAACTGATTGGGTGTTATTCCCGCATCAAACAAATATTCGCCTGTTTTTAGCTTATTGGTAGCACCTTTAGCGTAGGCTAATAAAAAAAAGAAACGTGGATGGTGAATAAAACCTTGTGCTGTTAAGTCGTCTACTAAGTGATGAAGCGATGAACCGGGCTCAAAAACATAATGGATAGTTTGGGTTTTTAAAAGTGGCGTTATCAAAAAGCGATGATATTGCACTGCAAAATACGTAAAAAAGATTGATAGAATAAGAAGAATGAAAGCAAAAAGCGTCAATCTTTTAGACATACCTTTTATAAGCGTGCAAAAAGTAAGGAAGCATTGGTTCCACCAAATCCAAATGAATTAGATAAAGCATAATCCATTTTTAATTCTTGTAATTTATTTGGAACAAAATTAAGACCCATGTAATCATCATCGAAGTTATTGGGATTATTTGAATTTGGCGGATTACCGGGATTCTCTAAATTCATCGTCGGAGGTACTTTTTGATCGCGAAGTGCTAAGATGGTAAAAATGGCCTCAACAGCACCGGCTGCACCCAATAAATGACCTATCATGGATTTAGTGGAGCTAATTGCTAGCTTTTTAGCATGTTCTCCGAATACTCGGCGAATAGCCCTTAATTCAAGTTCATCACCTAGCGGTGTAGACGTCGCATGTGCATTAATATAGCCCACTTTTTCTTTATCTATATTGGCATCATGTAAAGTATTTAACATTGCGGCCATTGCACCTTGCCCATCAGGTGCGGGGCTCGTCATATGATAAGCATCAGCACTCATACCAAATCCGACCAATTCAGCATAAATTGGTGCATTGCGTTGTTTAGCGCGTTCGTATTCCTCTAAAATTAAAATACCAGCACCGTCACCCAACACAAACCCATCTCTTCCTTTATCCCAAGGTCGACTCGCTTTTTCTGGTTCTGCATTTCGAGTAGACAATGCGCGGCACGCTGAAAATCCGCCTAAACCTAAAGGTGTAGTGGCCATTTCAGAACCCCCTACTACCATTACATCCGCATCACCATAAACTATCGTACGCGCACCTAAGCCAATATTATGTGTCCCGGTTGTACACGCCGTTACCACTGCGACATTAGGTCCTTTCATTCCATGACGAATTGAAATTTGACCCGCTACCATATTGGTAATAGCACCTGGTATAAAGAATGGCGATATTTTCTTGGGACCTCCTTTCTCTAACTTGCTGTGATTTTCTTCAATAAAAGGTAATCCACCAATTCCAGATCCTACAGCAACGCCGATCCGTTCAGCATTTTTAACCGTTATTTCTAATTTCGAATCCGTAATAGCTTCCAATGCAGCCGCTAAACCATATTGAATAAACAAATCCATTTTTTTTAATTCTTTTCTATCAATATAAGCTGCTCCATCAAACCCTTTTACACTGGCGGAAAACTGGCAAGGAAATTTATCTGGCTCAAATGACTTAAATAATGAACCCTCAGAAGAAAAATCAATAGGTGTTACACCACTTTTACCCGCAAGAATGGCTTCCCAGGTTTCTTTTGTATTAAGACCTAAAGGCGTCACCATACCTACGCCAGTTATTACAACACGTCGCTGTTTTTTTTTCACTGTGTCGCCCCCAGAGTTATATACAAACTTAATTCTAAGCGGATCCCTTTGCTGATTCTTCGTGATGTTTTTTAATATAGTCCACTGCTTGTTGAATGGTGCGGATATTTTCGGCTTGGTCATCCGGAATTTCAGTATCAAATTCTTCTTCTAATGCCATGACTAGTTCAACGGTATCTAAAGAGTCGGCGCCTAAGTCATCAACAAAAGATGCTTCCATCGTGGCCTCTTCGGGTTTTATGTCAAGTTGCTCAACGACAACCTTTCTCACGCGTTCTTCAATTGTACTCACTCCACATCTCCTCTACGTTTATAAAAAAACCTGTCGCTTAGTTTATTCAATTCTTGCATTAACGCAAGTTACTTCAGCTATAATCTATAACTTATTATCGGTAGAATAAATCAAATTTTGCTCAAACCATGATCATTCCGCCATTTACATGCAAAGTTTGACCGGTAATGTAATCTGCCCAGGACGAAGCTAAAAAAACACAAGCGTGTGCAATATCAATGGGTTCTCCCAAGCGTCCTGTAGGAATTTTTTTTAATAGTACTTCCTTTTGATTATCCGTTAACTGGGCAGTCATATCTGTTGTTATAAATCCCGGTGACACAACATTAGCCGTTAGGTTGCGAGTGGCATACTCTTGTGCTAAGGCTTTTGTAAAACCAATAATTCCTGCTTTGGCAGCCGCATAATTGGCTTGCCCTGGATTTCCCGTGGTGCCAACAATGGATGAAATAGTAATAATACGACCCCATTTTGTTTTACACATAGCTTTCAAACAACGTTGTGTTAAATGAAAAACTGAACTTAAGTTAGTAGCAATAACTGCATCCCATTCTTCTTCTTTCATACGCAATAAAATATTATCACGTGTAATTCCGGCATTATTAACTAATATATCGGGCGAGCCAAAATCTTCTAATTTTTTTAATTCGGTAAATAAATTTTCTCTGGATGTTGCATCGGTCACATTCAAAACAAAACCTTGTCCTTTTATTCCCGCCTTCGTAAACATTTCCGAAATTTTTTCAGCACCTGCTAATGTCGTTGCTGTTCCTGCTACAAAAGCACCTTGTTTTGCAAATTCTAAAGCAATCGCTTGACCAATACCGCGGCTAGCACCTGTGACTAACGCCATTTTATTTTCAAGTAATAACATAAAAATCCTTACGCAATTAAAGCTTGTTGCAGGGTTTCGGGTTCTTGAAGTGATAAAGTAGGAATAGACGTAATTCGCTTATTCAAGCCAGTCAATACTTTACCCGGACCACATTCTATAAAAAGTTCAATCCTTGCTTTTTCCAAACTTTGAATAATTTCTACCCAACGTACTGGACTAAACAATTGCCTTACTAAGGCGTTCTTAATAACCTGTGGTGCGTCCTCTATTTTTACATCGACATTATTAATAATTGGTAATTGTGGTTTTAGAAAAGTAAGTGGTTGTAGATGTTCTGCCAAACGTTCTGCCGCAGGTATCATTAATCCGCAATGAGAAGGAACGCTAACGGGTATACGTTTAGCCAGTTTAGCACCCGCTTGTTTTGCTTGCGCCACGAGTCTATCAATAGCTTCGCTATTTCCTGCGACAACGATTTGTCCAATTGAATTATAATTCGCTGGGGATAGCACTTGGCCATTCCTAAGCGAGTCGCAGAGTTCTTGGAGTTTCGCGTTTTCTAAACCGACTATCGCCGCCATGGCACCTGTACCGATCGGTACAGCGGCTTGCATTAAGCGCCCGCGCTCGGCTACCAATCGAATCGCCGTAATGAACTCCAGCGATCCTGCACAAACCAGTGCAGAGTATTCACCTAAACTATGTCCTGCCATAAATAGCGGTAAAGCACCGCCTTTTTCGCGCCAAAGCCGCCAGAGTGCTACACTAGCTGCTAACAAAGCAGGTTGTGTGTTTTCAGTTTGATTCAAATTTAGCGCTGGACCGTCCTGGCTTAATTTCCAGAGATCCATACTTAATGCTTCGGAAGCCTCAGCAAAAGTTTCTTGGATAATGGGATACTCCGGCACAAAAGCCGATAACATACCGACTGCTTGTGAACCTTGACCTGGAAAAATAAAAGCAATTTTTTTAGACATATCTTTATTTATTTGGGACAATCAATAACTTAACTTGTAAAGTCGAATATTTTATTTGATTTCGTTGTTGGATTGGCTTTACTGTTTAGTAGCGTACTAATGCAGACCCCCAGGTCAAGCCGGCGCCAAAACTTTCCATCAATAACCATTGACCCCGCCTTATACGCCTATCACGCACGGCCGTATCTAATGCCAAAGGAACCGAAGCGGCTGAAGTATTTCCATGTTTATCTACGGTAACTACCACTTTATCCAGTGACATCGCTAATTTCTTAGCCATAGCTTTAATAATGCGTAGATTAGCTTGGTGAGGAATTAACCAATCAATCTTTTCAGCATCTATTTGATTTGCTTTTAAAGTTTCTTCTAATACAGCACTCAATTTATTAACTGCAATTTTAAAAACCTCATGCCCCTGCATCACCAAATGTGCTTTTTCTTCGCGCAAACCGGTACCTAAATAGAGCAAATCCTTATAGGAACCTGCCGCATGTAGATGCGTGGAGATAATTCCCGGCTCATCTGCTGCTTTTAAGACAACAGCGCCAGCACCATCACCAAATAAAATAGCGGTCGATCTATCTTCCCAATTGATAATACTCGACATAGTTTCGCTACCAATAACCAGTGCTGTGTTAACTTGACCATTACGGATAAATTGATCCGCGACACTTAGCGCGTAATTAAATCCGGCGCAAGCAGCTACGACATCAAACGCAGGACAGCCATCTACACCTAAAGCCGATTGGACTAAACAGGCCGTACTTGGGAAAAATTTATCCGGTGTACTTGTTGCAACAATAATTAATTGGATATCTGCCGCTGTGCAAGAAGCCGCTTCTATTGCTTGTTTTGCGGCAGCAATAGCCATACTTGAGGTACTATCTTGTGAGCTCACTAAATGTCGCTGATGAATGCCAGTACGTTCAATGATCCACTGATTTGTGGTATCAACTCCTTGTCTCATTAAATCAGCATTCGTTAAAATTTTTTCTGGTAAATAAGCACCCGTACCGGCAATCTGAGAATATTTCATAAATCAGTGCCAGATCCCTTTAACAGCCCAACAACATGCTCTTTAATTCGTTCGGGAATATTTTTCTTAACTTCTAAGACCGCTTCATTGATTGCATTACTGAATGCAAAGGCATCTGCACTACCGTGACTTTTAACAACAATGCCTCTTAATCCAATTAAACTTGCTCCATTATAATGCGCGGGATCTAACTGCTTACGTAACCCTTTTAAGGCATATAAAGCGGCTAAACCACAAAGTCGTGCAAACCAATTGCGGTTAAAGGCTAATTTAATATAATGGCTGACTAATTTGGCAACGCCTTCTGTTACCTTTAAAGCAACATTACCCACAAAACCATCACACACAACGACATCGGCTATACCTTGGTAAATCGCATCACCCTCGACGTAGCCAATATAGTTGAGGCTACTTGCTTTTAACATTTCAGCCGCTTTTTTTACCTGCTCATTACCCTTAATTTGTTCGGAACCAATGTTGAGTAAACCTACACGAGGTTTATCAATGTTATCCACCGATTTACTTAATACCGATCCCATGACAGCAAATTGAAAGAGATATTCAGGTTGTGAATCTACGTTTGCTCCTAAATCTAATACACGCACTTTCGTCTGTCCTTTCATCGTCGGCAACATGGCAGAAATAGCTGGTCTATCAATTCCTGGTAAGGTTTTTAGGACAAAACGAGCTGTTGCCATGAGTGCGCCGGTATTTCCCGCACTGACACAGGCTTGGGCAAGGCCATCTTTAACAAAATTAATTGCGACACGCATCGAAGAATCTTTTTTGTTACGTAATGCTAAAGCAGGAGGCTCATCCATGGCCACGATTTGTGAAGCCGCATGAAGTGCCAAACGCTCATGAACAATGGCTTTATTAAGCTGGAGCTGTTGTTGTAATGCGACAATATCACCCACCAAGATAATACGCAGCCCAGGATCCAAGTTTAGGGCCGTTAAGGCAGCAGGAACCGTCACGGACGGGCCGTAATCCCCTCCCATGGCATCAATTGCAAGTGTATAGTGGGACATTTTAAAAAAGGAATTATTCCTTATCCTTTATGACCTTTTTTCCACGATAATAGCCATCTCTAGTAACATGGTGACGTAAGTGGGTTTCACCGCTAGTTGCATCAATAGCCAGCGAAGGAGAACTTAAAGCGCTATGCGCACGGCGCATACCTCGTTTGGAACGGGATTTACGTGATTTTTGTACTGCCATAGAAGGCCCTCTTAAATAAGCAATTCTGGAAACATGGACTTACACGAAAAGCTGTTTTTTGGCATAGGTCTAGGAGGCGTATTATGGGGTCTTGATTTAAAAAAAACAACAACTAAGCTTTTTTACTTATACTTTATCGCTTGATTTGGCTGTTATAGCCCTAAGTCGCATTTTCCTTTACAGCCGTTAATTTTTTATACTTTTCTAAAAGCTGTTCTTGGGTCTCTAAATGCTTTGGATTGAGGATAATACAGGCTACAGGACAAACCTGGACACATTGTGCCGCATCAAAATGACCGACACATTCGGTACATTTATTAGGGTTTATTTCATAGATGAGCTCGCCCTGTGAAATAGCCTCATTCGGACATTCTGGTTCGCATACATCACAGTTTATACAGTCATCGGTAATTAAAAGAGCCATAATGTACTTTGTTTAGCGCACGCATTCTCTTAGTGCCTGGGCAACAATAGGAGGAACAAACTGTGCCACATTCCCGCCAAGACTTGCAATCTCTCTGACTAAGTTAGCTGAAATAAACGAATGTTGTTCTGAAGGTGTTAAAAACAAGGTTTCCAGCTCTGGCATCATATTTCGGTTCATGCTCGCTAATTGAAATTCATATTCAAAATCGGAAACAGCACGTAATCCTCTAAGGATTACACGCGCTTTATGCTGCTTTGCACAGTCTATTAGCAAACCATCAAACCCGGTTACTGTTACGTTATTCAAATTTTCTAATGCATTCTTTGCTAACTCGATTCTTTTATCCAAGTCAAACAAGGATGTCTTATGTAGATTTTTAGAGACAGCGACAATGACATGTTCAAATAAACGTGCCGCGCGTTGCACCAGATCAAGATGCCCATTGGTAATAGGGTCGAACGTACCAGGATATATAACTATTCTATTCATAACATACCTAACAGGAATCCTAAAAATAATAATGCCCCTACCCAGTTATTACTAAGAAAGGCTTTAAAGCAAAGCTCGGACTTTCGATCTTTAATCAAATAGTGTTGATAAATCAGCAATCCACCCGCAACACTTAAGGCTATATAAAAAATACCGTGCAATTTAAGCAAACGGCCTAAGCAAATCAATGATGCGATAAAAGTACACTGGACTATCCCTATAAAAAGCGTTTCATTTCGACCAAACAAAAGCGCTGTTGACTTAATGCCTATTTTTTTATCATCTTCCCTATCCACCATGGCATATATCGTATCATAAGCCAATGGCCACAAAGAGGCACTCATAAAAAGTAGCCAAGCAATAGCGGGGACTTCATTCATTTGCGCTGCAAACGCCATGGGAACTCCCCATGAGAATGCCAATCCCAATACCCACTGCGGCCAATAAGTAAAACGCTTGGTATAAGGATAAATAAGTGCTAAAGCAAGGCCAATAATAGAAAGCTTTATCGTCAAGTAATTAAGCTGAAGTACTACGCAGAGTGCTAAAAAACACAAAAATAATAACAAAGTCAACGCTTCTTTAAGCGTTATCTCACCGCTAACTAAAGGCCTTTTCTTTGTTCGAGTCACAAAACCATCAAAGTTTCGATCAGCAATGTCATTAGCAACACAGCCTAACCCTCGCATTAAAAAAGTACCTAGCGTAAATAAAAAAACAAGCCTAATAGAAGGATGTCCATTTCCTGCTAACCACAATGCCCATTGTGTTGGCCATAAAAGCAAAAAGCCACCGACAGGCTGATGGAACCGAAGTAAACGTAGATAAGCGGTAAAACGATAGTGCTGGTTCATGAAAGGTATCGTATAATAAATAGAGCAAGTTTTAAAATAATTTCCATCGTATCGCAAATACTAATCGAGCTATTTTTATTCGCAAGGAGTGCGTAATCATGTGTAAAAAGATTGGATTAAAAACCCTATTTCTTCTCTTCTGTACCTTTCCGGCATTAGGGAATGCTACTGTCCCAGGGTTTTATATTTTAGGCCAAATTGGATCAGGTAATACACATGCGCAAGCATCAGATGCTGCGGCTCTTTCGATTAACGACAGAGTAGTTTTTACAGGCCGTGTTGCTGGCGGTTACCAATTTAATCAGAACTTGGCGATAGAAACAGGTTATATGCGATTTTCTGACGTAAATTTCTCCGGTGTCGAAGGGATTCACGATCAAGCTATTTCCTTAAGCGAAAAAGCTATCGACTTTATGGCAAAACCGATGTTACCCCTTTCTACTAACTTTAATATCTATGGCAAATTGGGATTAGCCTACTTTAAAGCCAATGGTTCAACCATTGTAAATGGAGTGTCTTATTTAGGTTACTCCGATAGTTGGGTTCCTGCATTTGGCCTAGGTTTAAGTTATGATATAATGTCAAGTACTTTGCTCGATTTAGCCTGGACTCGCCTACAAAGTGTCGGTGGAAGTAACTCTATCCCCAGCGCTGATTTTTACTCCGTAGGATTTGCTTATTACTTTGGTTAAGATACTTCATAAAAATTTACATTTATTTTATGATTAAATTGCTAATACGCATCCATTTTAATCATCGTCGCTATGGTTAAAAGAAGGAAATAGAGATAAACTAATTTACATTAGAGGTTGTCTTTACTTGAAGATAACCTTTTAACAATCATTAAATTTTAATACACAGCCTTATTTTAATACAATCCTAAACGCTGGAGGCATTATGCTAAAAAAAATTTCCACCGCTACCTTACTAGTAGGTATTTCTTACTTTAGTATCACCCAAGCTGCACATGCGGAAATGCCTGGGTTTTATGCCAGTGCGCAATTAGGCTATGGTAATACCCATATTAAGACAAGTGACCTGGTTAGTGTGAGAAATGCAGGTACACCTGTAGGTTTACCCGATCTCAACAATAATGCCATCGCTTATCGTTTAGCTTTTGGTTATCAACTTAATGAAAATTTAGCCGTTGAATTAGGTTATCGTCGCTTCAGTAACACGGATATTAACGCAAGTGGTTCGGGTTATGCAGCAGGCGCCTCCAGTAAAGAAAGAGCCTACGATTTAGTTGGAAAAAGTATTGTACCACTGACTAATCAATTAAGTGCTTACGGAAAATTAGGAATTGCCTATGTGAAGGCCAATTCTCAAGGCTATGCGAATGCAATAGCGCCTAATACAGCTTCATTTTCTAACTACTCAAATACCTTAGAACCTACTTTTGGTTTCGGCTTGAGTTACACACTAAAGCCAAATGTACCGATTGATGTTTCCTGGAATCATATTCAAAAGGTTGGGGGCAGTAGCCACGCGCCTAGTAGTGACTTTTATGCCATTGGCGTTTCTTATTACTTTGGATAATGCATTGCTAATTTTAATTCTGCGTCGCTCTAGTCCACATTATTAGATAGTGTTGATTAAAGCTCCAGATAAAAAGTAGCTATTTTTTACTCATAAGATCTCTTTTAGATAAAAAATAGCTGTCTTGTAAGCAATAAATTGACAATTTTCGCTAGAGACGATTAAATGTCCCCTCTCTGAAAAAAATATCTCTTATGGAGAAAATAATAACTATGTTAAAGAAAATAATAACAACCGGTTTACTCAGTGTTTCAGCATTAGCGATTATGACAGCGAATGCTGCAACGCCTGCGGACACTTACCAAGATGCTAAGATAAGTAAAAAGCATACCCATCGCACTTCTGTTACACCTAAAAGCAAACCTGCATCTGTTGTAAAAGTAAACGAAACTAAAAATAATGATTCATTCATGCAAGCGACTTCTTTGCAACGTAATGGTGGATTACCTGCTGGCTTATATGTTAGCGGCCAAGTAGGTTATGCCGATACAAACATGAAATCTAAACTTCCTGCTGACATCGGTGTTGGTTTAGCCAATGACGGTCTTGCCGGTCGTTTAGCGATGGGCTACAAGTTCAATCAAAAATTTGCAATTGAAGTAGGTTATCTACAATTACAAAAAGAAACCATTAATGAAAGCGATAGCAGCATTTCTAACCAGCAAAACGCAATCGATATCGCAGGAAAAGGCACATTGCCCATTACCCATAACGTTAATGTTTATGGAAAAGTTGGTGCGGCGTATTTGACAACACAGTTAGAAGAGAAGAATGCTGGTGCTGTTCCGTTTACCATTGGTTTTAACAACAAATATGGAATTGCTAAGCATCAATGGGCACCCGAAGTTGCTGTAGGTATGGGCTATGACATTACTCCGAATGTCAGCGTAGACACTTCCTTTACGCACATACATCCTATGGCGAGCAAGCGTGCTGGCAACATCAATTACCTTGCTGTTGGTGTAGGTTATACCTTCGGTTAATTTTTCTAACAAATCAACTAAACCCCCTTTTTTAAAGGGGGTTTTTTTTAGATATAGCATTATCTTTTTAGTGATATTAACTGCTTTTTTATTTTCGTCATTTAGTATTTTTGACGACTTTACTATTAAAAATTTAGCATTTTACTTACATTCTTATCAAGTAATAACGTATATAAAATAGATCAGTTATCTACTTGACATACTTGACAATGAGTTGGCTGAACGTTTAAATAGGACTTCATTTAACTAGTTAACCTCTTACGGAGAAAATAATAAATGCTTAAAAAAGTACTCACAACCGCTGTACTCGGTGTTTCTGCGCTCGGTGTCATGGCTGCTAATGCTGCCGCTCCTGGAGTGTATGTCACCGGCCAATTGGGTTACGCTAATACCCACATGAAAAACAAAACTGATATCTCTGCTATTTCTAAAGAAGCTTCCGAAACTCCTGCAGAAATTAAGACGGACTCATCTAACCTATCTAACAATGGTTTAGCCGGCCGTTTAGCTATCGGCTACCAATTTAACCAAAATTTTGCGGTTGAAATGGGGTATTTACAATTAAGTAGGAAAAAAATTAGTGCAACGTACCATGATATTTCCGCTTCTGCTTTATTACAACAAAATGCAATTGATTTAGCCGGTAAAGCTATTTTTCCTATTGAAAATAATCTCAATATTTATGGTAAATTGGGCGTTGCTTATTTAACGACCACATTAACTGGGGAAGTTGCTAAGCATGGTGATGACCTACCAGCTACCTACGATCTTAATGGCGTAGCTAATATAGCAAAACACAAATGGGCGCCTGAGGCAGCTATTGGTGTAAGCTACGATATTACGCCTAACGTTTCAGTTGATACCTCATGGACACACATCCAACCGCTAGGAAAAAAACGACCTGGTAACATTGACTTTGTTGCTGTCGGCTTGAGTTATAACTTCGGTTAATCGATTAATCAAATCTTAAGTTTTATAAAAAACCCGGAAATATTCGGGTTTTTTTATTTTTATACAACCACTCCTCCTGATCATTCAAGTCCCTTTTTTCTTCCTCTCTCTGCTCACCTCAGTCTTCTAAATCGATTATTTAGATAAAAACAGCTTTAAAAATTGACAATAAAAGATAAAGGTTAAATAATGACCAACGATGAGACAAGGAAAGCATTGCGAAAGCAATGCGCAGTCGAAGAGCCCGCGATAGGCGTGCGTTGACGGGCGAAGCAGGAAACGCATCACGCCGTAAAGTCATTTGCGGGAGGCGCGGGCATGAACGCCGAAGGCGTGATTGCGTGCCGGACGCAGGACGTATCGCGGCCTAATTTCAGTCGCGTCATGCGAACGAATTTCGGGGACACGATGGCCGAAATTCTTCGTGAGCATAGCGACTCGCTTGCTTAATTAAGGCGTATACTTCACTGGTCAGCTGGGGGGTATGCCAATACACACATGAAAGGCAAAATGAAAGCTTATAATACCCTAAATAATCCAGGACCAGCGGGCACGAATCTAAACAATAATGGTTTAGCGGGCCGCTTAGCGATAGGTTACCAAGTTAATCAAAATTTGGCGCTTGAATTAGGTTATCTTCAGTTAATAAAGGCAAAATATTTTGAAAAAGCAGATGCTTTCTCTACTGGAACTGAAAAGCTTAAACAAAATGCCATTGATATTGCAGCAAAAGGTATTTTGCCTTTATCCGATCGCTTTAATGTTTACGGAAAACTAGGGGTTGCTTATTTAACTAGTGATATTAGCTTTAAAAATACCGGTAGCCATACTTCTAATAGCGAAAATAAAAACAACGATTATAATATTGCCAAGCACAAATGGGCACCTGAAGCGGCTGTCGGTGTAAGCTATGATATTACACAAAACGTTTCTGTTGACACTTCATGGACACACATCCAACCGCTAGGAAAAAAACGACCTGGTAACATTGACTTTGTTGCTGTCGGTATTGGTTATAAGTTCGGTTAATTGATTAATCTAACCTTACATTTAAAAAAGCCCAGGAATTCATGGGCTTTTTTTATTTTAAGAGCTACAAACAAGAAGCTAACCATGACGGCCATTTCTTTCGGCGCTTAATCGAGTCTGTTTCCCTAATAATGGCTTTAAAAACTGTCCGGTGTAAGATTGAGGGGTTTTAGCAACTTGTTCAGGCGTACCTACACAAATAATCTGCCCTCCTCTCACTCCTCCCTCGGGACCCAGATCAATAACCCAATCGGCTGTTTTAATGACATCCAGATTATGTTCAATCACGACAACCGTATTACCACGGTCACGTAAACTATGTAATACCTTTAAAAGCTGTTCGATATCATAAAAATGCAAACCCGTTGTCGGTTCATCTAGAATATATAATGTTCTTCCGGTATCTCGTTTACTTAGCTCCTTGGCCAGTTTAACACGCTGCGCTTCTCCTCCAGATAGAGTCGGTGCACTTTGTCCGAGATGGATATAAGCAAGCCCTACTTCAATCAAAGTTTGTAATTTTTTGGCAAGCACCGGAATCGCTGTAAAAAACTGGTAGGCTTCTTCTACCGTCATTTCTAAAATCTGATAGATTGTTTTATCTTTATAACGTATTTCCAATGTCTCTCGATTATAACGCTGGCCTTTACATATATCGCATTGGACATAAATATCCGCAAGAAAATGCATCTCGACCTTCATTACGCCATCGCCTTCACAGGATTCACAGCGCCCTCCTTTAACATTAAAACTAAATCGACCTGGTGTATAACCACGCGACCGTGCTTCTGGCGTTGCAGCAAATAATTCACGGATAGAGGTAAACATGCCTATATAAGTAGCGGGATTAGAACGAGGTGTACGGCCAATAGGACTTTGATCAATATCAATGACTTTATCCAGTTGCTCTAAACCTGTAATTTGACGATAAGGCGCCGGCTGTAGCAATGTGGCTGCATTCAATTGTCTAGCTGCTAATGGATAGAGCGTATCGTTGACTAATGTCGATTTTCCAGAACCAGAAACACCTGTAATGCATGTCATTAAACCCAAAGGAACTTCAATATCGATATCTTTTAAATTATTTCCTGTAGCACCTGTCAACTTCAGTAAGCGTGTTGGATCTAGCTTATGTCGTTGCTTTGCAGAACATACGATACGACATTGTCCTGAGAGGTATTTCCCTGTCAAGGATTTGGGATGACGCATAACGGCAGCGGGCGAGCCTTGCGCAATAACTTCTCCACCGTGAACGCCTGCTCCAGGTCCCATATCGATAACATGATCTGCATGACGTATTGCATCTTCATCATGTTCTACCACAATGACCGTATTTCCGAGGTCTCTTAAACGTAACAAAGTGCTCAACAAACGTGTATTATCTCTCTGGTGTAAGCCAATAGAAGGCTCATCTAAAATATACATCACACCCACTAGACCGGAACCAATCTGACTCGCGAGTCGAATTCGCTGCGATTCGCCCCCCGACAACGTATCGGAACTACGATCTAACGCTAAATAATCCAACCCCACATCGATAAGAAAATTTAAACGTTCAACAATTTCCTTTTTTAGACCACTTGCAATTTTTGCGCGTTGTCCGGATAAAGTTAACTGTTCAAAGCTTATCTTTAGCTCATCTATCGGCAATGCAGCCCACTTGGCGATGGATCTCTCTCCAATAAAAACATGGCGCGCGGCCTTATTTAAACGCGACCCGCCACATGCGTTACAGGGTTTTACTGCCAAATAACGCGCCAACTCTTCTCTCACCATATGCGATTCAGTTTCCTGATAACGACGTTTCATCATCGGAATAACACCTTCAAAAGGTTTTTTCTTGTTATATATATACCCCTTTTGTGCTTGATAATGAAAGTTAAGTTCTTCTTCTCCACTTCCATACAAAATAATCTTTTGTATTTTCTTTGCGAGTTTATGGAAGGGTTGCTCTAAAGAAAACTGATAATGCTTAGCTAAGGTCTTCAAAAGCGAAAAATAATAAGGATTTTGCGCATTCCAACCTTGAATAGCCCCTTTTGCAAGACTAAGAAGCGGTGCTACTATTTTTTCTTGATCAAAAATTTGTTCATGACCAATTCCATCACATTGAGGACACGCGCCTGCTGGATTATTAAATGAAAACAGACGAGGCTCTAATTCGCTGATACTATAGCCACATTGTGAACAAGCAAATCGTTCTGAAAAAACTAATTCTTCATATTTTTTTTGGGGTGAATCCGCTTGCACAACAACAGTAACTAAACCTTCGCTTAAAAAAGCAGCCGTTGCCAAAGATTCACTTAATCGAAGCTGATTTTCGGCTTTTACTTTAATACCCCTATCTACCACCACTTCAATGCTATGTTTTTGTTTTGCATTTAAAGGGGCGATTGTGTCAAGTTCTTCTATTTTGCCATCAATGCGTGCACGGATATACCCTTGACTGCGTAGATGGCTAAATAATTGCTTATATTCCCCTTTCCGCGCTTGAACGACGGGCGCTAATATGAGAAGGCGCGTATCAGTAGGCAAAGCCATTAGTGTATCCACCATTTGGCTGATACTTTGTGCCGCTAAACGGGTACCATGCACCGGGCAACGCGGCTCGCCAATTCTGGCAAATAATACACGGAGATAATCATAAATTTCGGTTATCGTACCTACGGTTGAACGTGGATTATGTGAGGTAGATTTTTGATCGATAGCAATAGCCGGAGAAAGCCCCTCAATATGATCGACATCCGGTTTATCCATCATAGAAAGAAATTGGCGCGCATAAGAAGATAAAGACTCGACATAGCGACGTTGTCCTTCTGCATAGAGTGTATCGAATGCCAGAGAGGACTTTCCAGAGCCCGATAAACCGGTGATAACAACTAATTTTCCACGAGGTATATCAAGGTTGATATTTTTCAGATTATGCGTACGCGCACCGTGAATGCTAATAGTATCCATAGAGCCTATTTTAGTGAAGCAGTTTAAAAAACCAACAAAACACTATGCTAAAAGATAGCTTTTAGATAGAATAAACCTTGTACTATAACCTTGAAAATCATGAAAAGAAACCTTGAAAAACTCCATTTTTATCTTTTCTTTTTTAACTGCAAGAATTAAAATCTCATTTACAGATATTCCGTTAGGAGAATGAAACATGGCTAGAGGTATTAATAAAGTTATATTAATTGGTAACCTAGGTACTGATCCTGAAGTTCGTCATATGCCTAATGGTGCGGCGGTAGCCACTATTAATATTGCCACGAGTGAAAGCTGGAAAGACAAGCAAACCGGTGAACAGCAGGAACGTACAGAGTGGCATCGTGTCGTTTTATTTCAGCGCTTAGCTGAAATTGCGGGTCAATATTTAAAAAAGGGTTCTAAAGTCTATATTGAAGGCCGACTCCAAACGCGAAAATGGCAAGATAAAACAACAGGTCAAGATCGATACACAACTGAAATAGTCACAAATGACTTACAAATGTTAGATAGTCGTGGTGCAAATACAAGTATGGGAGATGCCTCATTTACGCCCAATAACTCTTTCCAACAACCACAGTCTACACAAGAAATCAACAAATCTGTAGAAATGGCAACAGAGTTTACCGATGACGACATTCCTTTTTAGGATTTTCCTATCTTTTTTAGTTAAGTAAACCTAGGTTTACTTAATTTTAAGCAATTAAGCCGTCGACAAAAGTTCCTTATTTAGGAACGCTTAGCTTTTATTGCACCATCTTACTTGATTTCTCGGTTGTCTTGACTACTCTTTTGATAGAGAGTGCATTTCTCTAAAATAGACCTTTGCATATCATCCCCAATGACAAACTTGAGGACTTATAAGAAAAAAGAACCATCAAAAGACAATTATATGGGTCTAATAAACTCTAAAAGCGAGGGAGTATGAAATATTTAATTGCATGGTTATTAGGCATCCCTATTGCAGTATTACTACTTATTTGGTTATTTAGCCATCTATTTTAGGTTTAATAAAAAAATAAAATAATCGAAAAGTGAAGTTTCTATTTTTTAAATAGGAGTATTGAGTATTATGAAAGCAAAGTTATTCTTTATTTTAAGCTTAGTGGCTTTTCCCGTTATCAGCACGATGGCCATGGGTCATAAACCACTACAGCATGAATCTACTGGTCAGTATGTCGACAATAGTGTAATAACCCTTAAAGCTAAATCAAAACTATTAGCTGATCCTGAACTCAAAAGCTTAGCTATTTCTGTTATGAGTTATAAGGGCCAAGTAAAACTAACAGGCTTTGTTGATACAGAAGCTGAAAAAGTTAAAGCAGCAAAGCTAGTTAAACAAGTTGAAGGTGTTACAGCTGTCACCAATGCTTTAGTTGTAAAAAAATGACAAAATAGTTTATCAAACCTATGAGAAATAAGATTATCCTGTTTTTACGTCCCAAGAACAGGATAATTTTTCTATTCACAGCAATTGGGTTTTTAGCAAGTACCGCGAAATGGCGAATTGAGCGGCGTTGCTACTAAAAATTCAAGTACGAGCGGTATAAATAGAAATTAAATTTGAGTGTAAATATTGCGTGCCAAACTTACACTTTTAATATAATCGCGTGTTTCTTTCCATGGTAAAATTTCTACCCAAACATCTTTCGGTAAACGTCGATAAAGCGATTGGTAATTTTTAATCCGAGTTGGACCTACATTATAAGCGGCAGTTGCCAATAGCATGTTTCCATCAAACGTTTTTAATAAACGTTTTAAATAAGTACTTCCCAAACGAATGTTAAGTTCCGGATCGAGTAAATGAACCGTCCCTAGATTACTATTTTTCGCCAGTTTTTTTCCCGTTGCTGGCATAATTTGCATTAATCCTAGTGCACCTGCACTAGATTTGGCGTTCCACATAAAGGCACTTTCTTGTCGCATAATGGCCCAAATCCAAGCTGAATTTAAATGTGCTTTTCTTGCGGCGGATAACACCGAGGGTCGATACGCTAAGGGAAAACGCAATTTAATATCATTATGAATCTTGGCTTTAGCCGCACCAATAATTGCCAAATCATACCACTCCCATTTTTTAGCTAATTGTGCGGCTGCTTGCAGTTGCGATTTCGATAAGCTATTAAGTGACCATTGCCACTCCCGTCGCGCATCGCCCGTAAAGCCGAGTGCGTAAAGCTCTGTAGCACGTCGTATTGCTGCGTTTTGTTGTAATGCGCTGCTATCACCCCATATCCTTTGTATTTTAGGATGATAACTTTGTTTTAAACGTTGACTGGCTAATATGCCATAGTAATCGATTTCTTGCGCTAAGGCTTTATAAAGTGTGATAGCCTCATCAGGTTGTTGGGTTTCTGCTAAGGCCCTAGCACGCCAATAGCGCCAACAGGGAAGCTTTTGCTCGGCTTGCGTCAACTGATCTATCCAATAAAGTACTTGCCGCCAGTCACCCTTCAATAATTCATTCCGTACTCGCCATTCACGTAATACCGCATTGGCATAATTTGGCTTTACTTGTTTCAACCAAGCCCCTGCATCGAGATCAGCACGTCTTGCTAGCGCAACCGATAAACTACTTAGTAAATCTTGTCTTTCGGATTCGGTAAAATCATAATTTTTTACTAATACAGGCCAAGTTTCTGCCAATTCGTTCGGATATTTACTAGCTAATCGATGCAATCCATATAATAAAATCTTGTGATCGATTTTATCATCGCTATCAAATTGTTCACTCTGTTCAATAAGTAACGGATGATTATGCACTTGATACCAATGTTTAACGTATTTTTTTTCGTTAACGGGTAAAAACTGAATTAAATGTTGGATAAGTGCTACATCATTACGCTGAATAGCTTGTTCGAGCTTTTCCCAAACCAATTTCCGATTAAGCCCCCCTGCTGTCTCCCAACGAGAAAATATTCTACGGCATATATAAGGTGGAGAATTAAGTGTTAACCATAACTCAGATAGCGCTTGATATGCCCTATTTGTGTGATTTGTCTCTAGTAAAGCATTCACATAGTAACACTTTAGCAACGGACCATAAACAGGCCGATAGAAGTGTATAAAACGAGACCAGTTTCCATTTTTTGCGGATAGCGTTAAGCATTTTATGCGTAACTTATCCGCTAGAGGCGTATCTTTATACATTTCTAAAAAGTCGTCTATTTGATCGACATTCTGATATGCTAATTGTTGTTTCAGTTTGATATATACCAAATAAGGATATAAAGGATAATTTTTTAAATAGACTTTTAATTGTTCAAACTGTTGATAATTTTTTGCTAGTAAAGATTGTCGTGCTTGCCAAAATAATTGTCGTGGTGAATAGCTAGTCTTCACCACATGTGCAAGTGCAGAGGCGTGAATTAAGCATAAAACCAATAAGCACAAATATTTTTTATGCATCCCATAGTTTCTTTTAGGAAATAGGAAAATGATAACCCTTAACTTTATATATATCACTTTAGGTTTGCTTGCCAGTTTGATTGGGTTTGCTTTTTTTTATTTTTATAAATTGGAACGGCAAAATGACAAATTAGTGCGAATGGAAAGCCGTTGGTCAGACATCAACCGTTTACTTAGTCAACTTAATGATTCACGCGTTGCTGATCAACGCAATGCAGCTGAGTCAAAGGAACAATTACACCGCGAATTAAGTCTGTATCGGCAACAATTTGATCAGCATCAACTGGGTAACTTAAAATTATTACAAGACAGTATTCAGCAAGGTTTACAATCTATTAATCAGCGTATGGATAAATTAACCGAAAATACACAGGAAAAATTACAAGGTATCAGCGGTCAAGTGGAAAAACGTTTATTCGATGGATTTGCCCAAACAACAGCTACCTTTACAGACGTCATTAAGCGACTCGCCCTCATCGATGAAGCACAAAAACGTATAACTGAGCTTTCTAATAACGTTGTCAGTTTACAACACATCTTAGTGGATAAGCGTTCGCGCGGTGTTTTCGGTGAAGTTCAACTCAATGACTTAATTAAAAATGTGTTACCCGCCGCACACGTTAGTTTACAACATACCCTCAGCAACGGTAAACGCGTTGACTGTCTATTATTACTTCCTCCACCCACAGGCAGTATTGCCATTGATGCCAAATTTCCTTTAGAAAGTTTTAAAAAATTAACCGATCAGAGTTTACCCAAAAGTGAACAGCGTACCGCTACTGCGCAGTTTCGTAAGGATATACGCCACCATATTCAATCGGTTTCATCCAAATATATCATTTCGGGAGAAACTTCTGAAGGTGCGCTGCTCTTTATTCCAGCCGAAGCCATTTTTGCAGAGATTCACGCGCATTATTATGATCTGGTTGAAGAAGCACACCGTCAACATGTCTGGCTTGTTTCTCCCACTACGATGATGGCTATTTTAACAACGGCGCGTGCTGTTTTAAAAGACGCCGCAACACATGAACAAATACATCTGATTCAAGAACATCTTACGGTATTAGCCCAAGATTTTTCACGATTTAGAAAACGGATGGATAATCTATCAGACCATATTCAGCAAGCACATACCGATATTCAAGAAGCCAAAACTTCAGCGGATAAGATAACTTCGCGTTTTGAAAAAATAGAGAAGGTTGAATTATGTCTACCACCATTAAATGGTCTTAATGAAAAAAAATAGCAAACTAAAAACCTAAGAGGGTATCTTCAATGGCAAGATAATGGCTAAAAAGCACCGTTTTTCTGTGTTGCGTTAATCACATACGCTTAAGTATGATCCATTACGCTACTCGAAAAACAACGCTTTTTGTTGCATTCTAGCACAATGGAAGACACCCTCTAAAAATTAAGGGACGGATATTCCTTTTTTACAGCAACTCAATGCGCGAACCAACACATAAATAGCACAAAGAGCAACAATAATATAAATGATTCTAGCGATAGGACTGTAGTCGCCAAAAATGCCGGTTACTAAATCAAAGTGGAACAAACCGACTAAACCCCAGTTCAAACCACCAATAAATAAGATAACTAGTGCAATCCAATCTAAAACACTCGGATTCTTAAACATAAATACTCCTTTATTTAATAGACCTCTCAAAACATCTTATTTTTGGTTTAGACTACAAGACCTTTTTCTAAGCAGCATAAATTTACCTGATTTCAGCGTTGAATATCTGACTCTTTACCTCATTTACCGATGTAAAATCCGTGCCTCACCAGTCAGAGGTGTCTTCAATGGCGCGGCGATGGCCCAAAAGCGCCGTTTTTCTGTGTTGCGTTACTCACACACTTAAGCATTACCCGTTACGCTACTGGAAAAACAACGCTTTTTTCCTCATCCTAGCACGATGGAAGACACCCTCTCGTATTCCAAACGCAAGCAAACCACTGTATTTCAAAAAAGGCCTAAAACACCCTATTAACTGTAGCTCAAAAATTAGAGATAAACAAATCAAAAATAGCCAAAAAAAAGAACAACTTTTAGAGAGCCTTGTAGTCTGGTATTTTAACAACAAGCGCATCACAAGAGAGATGATGGATAACTGCGCTTGCAGTAGAACCAAATAAAAGACCAATACCATGACGTCCATGACTACCAATGATAATTAAATCAGTTTTTAATTGTTTTATTTTATCGAGAATAACCACCTTAGGTGAACCTACTTCTACGTATTGTTGGTCTTGGAGAATAGAAAATTTTTCAGCAAGCTCACCGAGTTGCTTTTTTGCCTCCAAACGCATCTCACCTTCTAAGTCGATTACTGCTGGATAGGCCTGCGCAACACCATAGGCATTAATATGCTCTACCGCATGGATAACTGACAAAGTAGCATTACTTGTTTTTGCTAATTCATAAGCACGCTTTAATATAATTTCATCACACGTAGGGTGTAAATCAATTGCGACTAAGATTTTTTGATAATGCGCCATTCCTCTATCTCCTAACTTAACTAAATGTTATAAAGACAATTTAACTCTACTACAAGAGGTAAAATATAAACAGTAAATTATTTTCTTATACCCATGAAAATAAGCCATTATCTGGATGGATTGGGTTTTTTCCTGGGCTCTATTCACAAAACTGCTAGGTTAAGCTCCCCTATACGTTGTATCGAGGTGTGCTGTATAGGGGAGGTCTAATATAAAATAACAATAGCTAACTTAAGAGGACCCTGCACGTGAAATCGTAGTATTGTTAACAACCTTACGTGAATTTTCCTCCCGCGTTTCTTGATTGTTTAAAAGGCTATTCGATGCTTTAAAAAAGCTGCAGCGAGCCAGTTTCTCAGCAGGCGGCAGGTGCTGTTTTTGCTTTTTATTTTCATATACAGTTTTTAAGACAATAAAATTTTCTAGTTTTAAAAATACCCGTGCAGATTCCAAATCATTGTCATTTTTAATAATTTCAAAAAATTTTTCCTTTAAAGCTTCTAAAACAAACGTACACTCATTGGAAGTTAAATGAGACAGAACCTTGGAAAGATCATCCGCATTTTCGATGATTTTAGGCAATGCTTCCTTTAAAGCTTCTAAAACAAACGTACACTCATTGGAAGTTAAATGAGACAGAACCTTGGAAAGATCATCCGCATTTTCGATGATTTTAGGCAATGCTTCCTTTAAAGCTTCTAAAACAACCGTACGCTTATCGGGAATTAAATAACACAGAATCTTGGAAAGATCATCCGCATTTTTGATGATTTTAGGCAATGCTTCCTTTAAAGCTTCTAAAACAACCCCACGCTTATCGCGAGTTAAACTAAGCAGAAAATTGAAAAGATCATCCGCATTTTCGATGATTTTAGGCAATTCTCCCTTTAAAGCTTCTAAAACAACCGTACGCTTATCGG
>X84_Common_Chiffchaff__coassemble_0_pt1 | contig 133309 bp, 136 predicted proteins | sample X84_Common_Chiffchaff__metabat2_high_PE_001 | metagenome-assembled genome bin X84_Common_Chiffchaff | reverse complement strand
TAAAGCAGTGATTGCACTAATTCAATCGACAGGCACACGGGTAGAATTTTTGCCTGGTTATTATACCCTTACTTAAAAACTATATGGCAGCATATAAGGTAATTAAAAAGGCTAAAGAATTATTGCCAAGCATAGATATTTCAACTAATTCACTGATGCTACTTATCTACATGTGGGCGTGTTACCACATTGACTGACAAAGTAATATTAACTTGAAATTCTCTGCTAATAATCACTGCGATTTCTTTTTTTCACTATTTATTAATAATAACATTATATGGATTTTTCTTTATAAGATATAAAAATTTTAGTAAATTAACAAATATTAATAAATAAATTATAAGAATTGAAATAAAGTATATCAATAAGGAAACTCTATGCTAGACAGAGAAACGAACTGCTATTCTAATTCTTGTGCACAGTTAAGCTTAGAATTACAAAAAAGATCACAAGGAATGGAATTAGAAATTGATCGGCTTCAATACACAATAAAAAAATTGCAACAAGAAAATAAACAATTATTAGTAACACAAAAAGAAATGATAGCGCAAAATCAACCTTCTAACGAACATCCCTGCAACTATAATTATAACTGTAATTGTCAGTTTACAGCTACAGCCACGAATTATTGTGCTTCGGTGCAATCTTATTCTTCTCCTTACCCCTCTCAGTTTGTGATAGATCCTTGCACGCGTTATAAAGTAAAAATTCAAAACTTAGAAATAGAGCTCGATAAAAAAACTCAGTGCTTAAATGAACTGCAACAAGAAAAGCGTCGTCTAATAAATGAAAAAATCGGTATTGAAAAAGAAAATTTTATTAATAAAACAGGATTAGATAACTCTAAAGAAAAACTTAATGATAACGGATTAGCCTATGATTTTTTCAAAAAAGAACAAGAAAAATTTGAAGAAGAAGTAGAAAAGCTTCAAGCTAAGATCGAAAAATTAAACGATAGTTTGGAAAAAGCAAAAAAATAGAATAGCAATAGAAGAATTAACAAGCGACGGGTTGCCTATCCATGAGTTATAGCTGTCAAAAATAATTCAAAGAGGAGTTTAAAAATGAGTTACGGAAACTATACTAATCGCACCCCTTCTTGTCCGCATTTAAATCCCTATGCGTATATTAAGACTGAAGTAAAAAATTTAGAAATCGCATTGTATAATAAAAATAAATGTTTAGAAAGTAAACACCAAGAAAATCACGCTCTAATAACAATTACAAGCGATCTGGAGCAAGAAATTTTTTTTAAACAAAGCGAATTAGATAAGCTTAAAAAAAAATTTAATGAACTTTCAGAAAATAAGGAAAATTATAAAATTAAATATAAAAAAATTTTAGGGCAGTTTTCTTTAATTAAAAATAAGATGGAAGCAATTATTGAAAAAATTACGAGTGTTAGTAACGACATAGCAGAAATGGGAAAAATAACGCAGATAAAGTAGAAAGAAAGATTAGCTAGTGATAAAAAATTCATTAAGCTTAAATAGCCTAGATATAATACTATTAAAAATGTCAAATGTTACTTGATGAATCGGTTAGTTTTCATATACAGTAAGGAGAATTCAAATATGGTTAATGAATACAATAAGAGTTGCTATGGCGCTTCTACTTGCTTCCATCAAGATCTTTGCGCAGATATTAAGGTAAAAAAGCAAAGCTTAGAAATTGAAATAGATAATAAAGAGAGATACATAGAAAATAAGCATCAAGAAAATCGTCAACTTAAAGATATTAAACAGGAACTAGAACAAGAAAACGATTTTATCGAAGAAGAGTTAGAAAAATTCATAAAAAAAATTAATATACTTGAAGCGAAAATTTATGCTTACAAAAAAAAATACCATCAGCATGTCGATGAGTTATCTAAACTTAACAATACATTAGAAAAATTTAATACGAAAAATATTAAGCTTAACGAAATAGAAGTGGACTTAAAGGAAGCAGAAATAGAAGCAGAAATAGAAGCTGAATATATAAATAATATTGCAGTTAGTTACCGTGACAACGGTGATCTTTATTTACTATATAAAGAAGGTGCTTCTAAAGTTTATATAAATATTGCCTCATTATCTAGTAAGAAAAATACTAATAATATTTTCTCTTTAGATACTGAAACTATAATTCCTAAGCCCTTTTTTATATTCGATACGAAAAAAAATTTATGTGGTAAAGGCGTATTTTCTACCCTACAAGAAGAAAACATGGCTTATCTAACGCATCAAAAAGGTGTTTTAAAATTATCTATCAAAATTAATGCACAAACTAATCAACTTATCGCAACGTGTGATGAAATTTTTAATGAAATTACATACGGCAATAAGCAAGTAGGCAAGGACACCAGTTTGATCGATTTTCACGGCTATCCTTTCATAGCAAATGGTAAGTATATACTTAACGAAAATCCCAAAGCTCAAGATGGTAATGATACGGGTAGTAGATATTGCTCAAGCACAGGAATGCTAACGAGCGATAAACCCAATGTCGATGTTGTGTGGTGGTTACAGCAATGGCGTAGCAACCCGATTATAGAATACTTCGAGCAAAAATTTTATGTTATTGGTGGTAATCCATACCCTGTAAAGCATCCAGTAGAAGTTAGGACCTATGCGAAAAAGCCAACACCTGGTTTTAGAAATTACTCAGCACTTATTCCAGGCGCCGCTAATCCCCTTTATCCTTTTGATAAAAAAGAGAAGCAAGAAGAAGCGAAGTGTTTATTATCAGTTAACTCAGAAACACATGCGCATTGTCGCTTGGGTGGGAAAATTTTTATTTTTCCACGAGATCTATTTCAAACTGAAAGCGCACTCTATTATATCTATGATGTAGATAAGGCAGAAATTAATAAAAGGGAAGTAAGTGCTGATTTTGTAAAAAATGTAAAAGCTTACAGTGACTTTCAGGTAGCACCGCATGAGGAAAAAGATATAATTTACATTGTTTTAACTAAATCAACTGCGGAAGATTTTTCTACACAAATAATTATTTTCAATGCTTCGGCATTAGATAACGAGCATTCAGGCAAAGATGAATAATAAAAAATGGCGATAAAAAGTAATGAGCGGGACAAACAGTAAAACTGTGTAAGGTCGTATCATAATTAATTCCTACCTTGGAAGTTTGATTATATGTGTTAGTTCAAATAAAAACCTGACAGTACTTACAAAAAGTAAGGTTAACGTTTTGATGTTGAAAGAAGTTAATAACTTAAAGGAATAACCTCAGGTTACATAGTACGGGAAGCGTGATTCGAAATAAAGTAGGCCTATTTGTCAAGTTTCACGACAACTACAAATTACTTTAGAGTTAAAGTCGTCCACTTGCAAGATAATTTATTGAAAAAACAACATTATTATAAACAGGATGGTCCTTAAAAATTTATAATAATGGTAATGTATGCAATCTTCAGTTGCGTAAAAGTCACACAGCGTTTTCATCCCATTGTTTACCATTTTAGAAGTAGTTTATGTTTAATAGCAAAGTGGTTCATGGAGGTTTTAATTTTGAGTAATTCCAACTTACAAAATGCGATAATAGAGGCAAAGATATGATTGCATTGAGTTCGTATAGTCTGGGTAGGTGATTAGCTAAACTCGCGTTTTGCTAAATCGATTAGTGAAACGCTTCAATTTTCCAGGGTTTTTGGTAGACTTTGTAGAGGCGGTCAGCGTCAATGGACCCATTGTTCATGACAAGATAAAGCGTTCCTGTTCGTCCTTCTTCGTTTGTGAAGCGTTTTTTGAGGAATTTAACGGGAAAAGTAATAGCTTTAAGATAGACGATGTGGGAAACACCGTTCTTTCAATTCAGTCAATTAATTTGTTGAAACTGACCGCTTTTGGGTGGATTAGCCTTTGTTTTTAGGAAACTTAACTTCCACTTTTAATCCTGTTACTTCATCAGGCTTATCTAAATGGATAGATCCATGATGGAGGCTGGTAATTTGTTCGACGATAGCGAGCCCTAAACCACTTCCCTGTACGTTGCTTCCTAATACACGGAAAAAGCGTTCAAATACACGTGCACGTAATTTCGAGGGAATTCCAGGACCATTGTCGATGACTTGTAAAAGAATAGCATCAGGTAGGTTTAAAATAATAACTTTGACTATCCCTTCACGGGGCGTATAGCGTATTGCATTATCAACAAGATTACGAATTAAAACATGTAAGCCAGTAGAGTTTCCTAATAGTTTATATTCCGTATCTTTAGCGATGAGTTCAATTTCAATTTGTTTTAAAACAGCTTGTGGCGCCAATTGTGCTATAACCTCAGCTGCTATTCGCGCCAAATTAACGTGTGTGAAGTGTTCCGGCATAATTGTTTCAGGGCTTAAACGGCAGAGCGTTAGCAATTGTTGGATGACGTGCGTACACCGATCAACACTGGAAATGACTTGTTTTAAATGCGAATAGCACTCTTGCGGATCAATCGCTTTAAGAGCAAGCTGTGCTTGGGTTTTCAGGGCAGCAAGTGGTGTGTGGAGTTCATGTGCAGCATCTGCAGCAAATCGTTGTTCGCGTTCAAATGCTTGCTGTAAACGTAAAAAAAGTTTATTGAGTTCGTCTACTAAAGGACTAATTTCTATTGGAACTTCATTAAGATCAACGGGGTCAAGGTGATCCGCTGCACGTTCGGCGACTTCTTTAGCAAAAAAACGAATGCTTTTTAACCCACTACCAATGATGAGCCAAATGAAAAGTCCTGATAATGGATAAATGAGTAATGTGAGGTAGGTATCATCGATGAGCATGTGGCGAATCATAGTATAACGTGACGTATACTGCTCAGCGATTACAAGAATTATACCTTGTTGACGATAATAAATAGTAAAAATACGCCACTTTTGCCCATCAATTGTTTTATCACTGAGCCCAGGTTTACCGATTAATGGAATAGTAGGTGCTTTAGGTGAGTTTAATAGAAGTTTGCCATTGCCATCCCATAATTGAAATTTATAGCGATCATCCTTTTGTGTAACTTCATTTTTTAAATGTGCATTATCTAGAAATTTTTTTTTGAGAAAGGTACTAGCATTTAATTGAGATTGAATGGCTTGAAGTTTGGAAGGCGTTAATAGGTGTGGTGTATGCGTAATTGTTTGCAGTAACGAACCTGTTTCTACTAACAGATTGTCTAGACTATCATTAATAGCTTGGCGGTCAATATAATAATTACCAAATGCGGTAATAATAATTGTAGCGACAACGGTTGTTAGTAAATTAAATAATAAAAATCGCCTAATGGAGAGAATCGTATACATTAATTATTTTCCTTCTCTGCCATGTAACCTACACCACGAATCGTGCGGATAAAATTAATTCCTACTAATTTTTTACGTATATTATGGACGTGTACTTCGAGCGTATTACTATCGATTTCGTCATCCCAGCCATAGAGACATTGATTCAGTGAATCGCGAGAGATAACATGACCAGCATTTTCTAATAGTTTTTGTAATAAACTAAATTCTCGGCGCGAAAGGTTGACATCTTGTCCTTTAGCCGTGACGGTAAATGCACTGGGATCGAGTTCAATATCACGATAGGTTAAAATAGGGGCAGCACGATTACTTGAAAAACGGCGCTGTAAGGCTCGGATTCTTGCGGATAACTCATCTAAATCAAAAGGTTTTGTCATGTAGTCATCCGAGCCGCTGTCTAAGCCTTTTATTTTATCTTCTACAGCATGACGGGCTGTTAGGATAAGAACAGGGGTAGTTACGCCCGCGGCACGCATTTCGCTTAAAACGGTTAAGCCAGCTAATCCGGGTAGATTCAAATCGAGTAAAATAACATCAAAGGTTTCTACTTTAATAAAGCTTAAGGCTGTTTTACCATCTGTAAGCCAATCTACTGTATAGCCATAGTGTTTGAGTCCCTTATAAATGCCATTCCCTAAGGATTCATCATCTTCAACTAAAAGAATGCGCATAATTTCCTCTTTAATTGTTATTATTTTTTAGGACTAGACTATTGAGGTAGAAGTCAAGACAATTTCAACTTGGTAAGTCATAGGCCATCGATTCTTTCAATCGAGTGTATAAATTTTAACTGGACACAGCGAGGACTAATAATCTACGAAGCTAAATATTAAAGTCTTGTTCAAGTGACATTAACCGTACGACCCTATTTTGAATAGCGTCTAATAAACTGTATAAACTATTAAATGTCAATACGATCGGGTTAAAATCTCCAACCTATTTTAATAAGGCTAGAAAGGTTTTTTCTGTTAAACAGGCGATTCCTAATTTTTTGGCCTGACTGAGTTTTGAGCCTGGATCCTTTCCCACTAGGACATAATCCGTTTTTTTGCTAACACGGTTACTGACTTTTGCCCCTTTTGTTTGGAGCAGGTTTATTGCTTTTTCACGGGTTAAATTTTCTAAACTTCCTGTCAAAACAAAGATTTTTCCGTTTACGGTAGATTGTTTTTTTACTAATGTTGGTTTTGGCCAATGGATACCCGCCGCTAGAAGACGCTGAATTATTTCTTTATTATGCGTTTCGGTAAAAAATTTCTTAATATGCATAGCAACAATGGGTCCAATATCGGGGATAGATTGAAGTGTTTCTTCATTAGCTTGCATTAGGGATTTAAGCTGTTGAAAGTGATTCGCCAGAGAAAAAGCCGTGGAAATACCTACATCGCGAATGCCTATGGCATAAAGAAAACGGGTAAACGTCGTTTTTTTACTATTTGCAATGGCATTACATACTTTAACAGCAGATTTTTCTCCAAGACGCTCTAAATCAGCCAATGGTGTAGGCATAAGTTTATATAAATCAGCGACATCTTTAATCATTTCTTTTTCAACAAGTTGGTCGACAATCTTATCACCTAACCCTTCTATATTCATGGCTTTACGGGAGGCAAAATGCTTAATGGCTTCTTTGAGCTGAGCGGAGCAGTATAAGGCGCCATTACAACGTGCAGCAGCCTCTTGAGGTGATTTTGTCACTTCTGATCCACAGATAGGGCAATGTTTTGGAAGTTGTACAGGAAGGGTCTGTTTGGGCCGTTTTTCTTTGATAACGCGGACGACTTCTGGTATGACATCGCCGGCGCGCCGAACAACGACCGTATCCCCCACACGGATATCTTTACGTTTTATCTCATCCATATTGTGTAAAGTGGCATTACTAACCGTAGCTCCGCCGACAAAGACGGGTTTTAAGCGTGCTACGGGGGTTAGTGCGCCGGTACGGCCCACTTGGAATTCTATGGCTAATATACGGCTTAATTCTTCTTGTGCTGGAAACTTATGCGCTAATGCCCAGCGTGGATCGCGTGATTTAAAACCAAGCTGTTTTTGTAATGCGATGGAGTTTATTTTGTAAACGATACCATCGATTTCATAAGGAAGGTCTGCTCGTAGCTCAGCTAGTTTGTGGTAATAGGCTAAACAGGCTTCAATTCCTGCAGCGCTTTCAGTTTGTGGGCAGCGAGGAAGCCCCCAACTTTCAAACTGTTGTAGGATTTCTGTATGTTTATCCGCTAACCTTCCTTTTTTAAATTCTCCTATGCTATGTGTGAAGAAAGCTAAGGCGCGCTTTGCTGTTATTTTCGGATCTAATTGGCGTAGGCTACCGGCAGCCGCATTGCGTGGGTTGACAAAAGTTTTTTCGCCTGCTTGTTTTAGCCGATCATTGAGTTGTTGAAAGGCTTTTTTGGGTATATAGACTTCGCCGCGCACTTCTAAAATTTTTGGGTAATCGGAACCCCTGAGTTGCAAAGGAATCATAGCGATAGTCCGAATGTTTAAAGTAATATCTTCACCGATATTTCCATCACCGCGTGTCGCTGCACGGATTAATTTCCCATTCTCATAGGTTAAGCTAACAGCAATACCGTCTAATTTTGGCTCACATGCATATTCAATTATTTTATTGCTGGCTAATCTATCTTGAATACGTTTATTAAATGTTAAAACTTCTTTTTCAGAGAAGGCATTTTCCAGTGAGAGCATCGGTATGGCATGCTCGATTTGCTTAAAACTGGTTAAAGGCAGAATACCTACGCGTTGCGTAGGTGAATCATCCGTAATCAGTTCAGGATGTTGCTTCTCTAGTTTTTGTAATTCACGAAATAGCGCATCAAATGCAGAATCACTAATCTCAGGGTCATCAAGGATATAGTAGCGATAGCTATGCTCATTTATTTTTTTTTTTAACTGTTCAATTTTTTTTAGAATAGTAGTAGCTAATTTAGGCATAAGCATGAAGTTGTGAGCGATAGTGTGTTAATGAATTTTTTGTGAGTGCTTGTCGTTGCCCGTCGCAGAGTATTCCACCTAAATCTTGAATTAGGAGTTGCGCCGTTTCTAACATTAACTCAAATGTATTAAGGCTATTTTTGTTATTAACCGACATAAATAAACAAAGTCCAGGAGAGAGTATCTCGCCGATATGCGTTAGATCAAAGGTGCCAGGTTCAATAGCTGAAGCAAGACTAAATAAGCGTTCTTTTTTTTCGTTAGGATCAGAATAATAATGAAAGATATTCATTTCTCCATAGTGGAATCCAGCACTGCTGAGGGTTTGTAGCAGTTCATAGCCTCCATAAGGTCTTTCTTTTGCGGCAAGTAATTGTAAAATTATAAGTGTGTCATGACTGTTTGATTGTTGTTTTTTCTTTATTTCGTGAGAAAGAGATTGGGTAAAAGTATTTTTCTGAAGTTTTTTATTTGCATCATCGATATCGTCTGTTAAGTCTTTTCTAGAATCCATAGGTGCAGTTGATACTTCTTCCTTTTTGCTACGGAAATTTCCATATTGCCAAATCACCAGAATTAATCCAAAAATTCCAAGAAAAACAATACTGGGTAGAATAATCAGCAAGTAATCGATATCCATAATGATAATAAAACCTCAGTTAAATAATAAGTTCCCTACATGAAATATTGCTGTGTACTGGAATAGTCCGCTTAAGCGGCTGCGATCTCCATTGCCTTTTCAACATCTACGGCTACTAAACGTGATACGCCTGGCTCATGCATAGTGACACCGGCTAAGTGTTGGGCCATTTCGATAGCCACTTTATTATGACTAATAAAAATGAATTGAACATCCTTAGACATTGCTTTGACTAATTTGCAAAACCTAAGGACATTGGTATCGTCTAGCGGTGCATCAACTTCATCTAGCATACAAAAAGGGGCTGGATTGAGTTGAAAAAATGAAAAGACTAAAGCCGTTGCTGTCAGTGCTTTTTCTCCTCCAGAAAGTAATTGGATACTACTATTCCGTTTTCCAGGTGGTTGCGCCATGATACAAATACCACTGTTTAATAAGTCTGGATCAGATAGCTGTAATGATGCTTCTCCGCCTGAAAATAAGCGAGGAAATAACGCAGTAAAGTTTTGATTAATCTTATCAAATGTTTCTTTAAAGCGACTACGTGTTTCTTTATCCATTTTTTGTATGGCTGTCTGTAACGTTTCTAATGCTTCGGTTAAGTCTTGATATTGTGCATCTAAGTAGGTTTTTCTTTCTAGAACCGATTGATGTTCTTCTAAAGCAGCTAGATTAACAGCGCCAATCTGTTCGATACGACGTGTGACTTCAACAAGTTGTGTTTCATAAACCTGAATATCAGCGTCCGTTGGTAATTCTTGTAAAAGCGTATTTAGTTCATAATTTTGTTCATGCAATTGTTCTTCTAGCGTTTTAGCACGTACACTTAATTCTTGGTATTGTAAACGGTGCTGTTCTAAGTCATCGCGATCCATGCTAAGGTTAGTTTCTAAGTTTTGTGTTTGTGCTTCCTTTTGTTTTAGTTGTTGCCCGATTGCTTGAAGTGTCGCTTGATTTTCTTTGAGCTGGATGGCTAATTGATTGCGTTGATTTGTTTGTGTTTCAAGTGCTTGTTTTATTGTATGCAGCGGATTTTCTGCGCCTTCCAGTGTTTGATGAAGATCAGCTATACGTTTTTTAGCTTGTTCTTGTTGGTTTTGTAGCCTAGCCAATGTTTCTTGTGTTGTTTTTAATTGATGTTTTGTCGTTTGGCAGCGTAACTCTAGTTGATGTAATTGCGTTTCATTGTTTTTTGCTTTTTCTGTTGCTTGATTAAACCGTGTTTGAATCACATTTTTCTTTTCAAGCAAACTTTGACGCTGTTTTTCAATTTCAACAAGCTGTGTTTGTGTTGTTTTTTGCTCAAGTTCCGCTTGATGTAACGTTGTTTGTGCTTCATCAAATTGTTGCCTGTTTTCTTGAAGCTCTTGTTGGGTAAGTAGTAGACGTTGTTGTGCTTGCGTCAAGCGAACTACTTTGACTTGATGGCGTGTTTTTAAATCCGCTTGCTGTGACATCAATTCCGTCAATTGTTTTTGTTTTTCGAGTTGTTTTTCTTCCAGTTCCTTGAGTTGTTTTTGTATCGCTAGGTAATTCGTTTGTTTTTTATCAATTTGAATCTGGAGTTCTATTTGTTGTTTTTTTAATGTGTTTATTTCACGTTCTCGTTGTAATAGACCAGTTTTAGCAGAATTATTAGCGCTTAAACTAATCCAGTGGTTACCAAGGCAGATTCCTTCGCGTGTGATAATAGATTCATAGCCTTTTAATTGTTTAGTATGCATCAATGCTTCGGTGATAGTTTCTGCTGCATAAACACCCACTAATAAGTTATCTAAAGGCCAAGGTGCGGTTAATTTTGTACTGAGTAATTTTAATGGAAGTGGGGACTCAAAATTGCTAATCGCGTGCTGACAGGGCGTAGATTTTGTCATCAGACTTAACGAACTATTGGGTAGAGGTTGATTTAAGAAATCATTTAAAGAGTCGCGATCAGTAAAGCAAACCGCTTGTATGTGTTGATTTAAAGCGACTTCTACCGCGCGTTCCCAGCCGGATTCTACTTGTATTAATTGAGCGAGACGTGGATGTTCCGTCAAATTATGTTGTTTAAGCCAGGTACGGAGCGATTGTTCACGTTGACCCAGTGCTTCTTGTTGTAATGCTATTAAAGAAGCACTATGGCCCTGATTGGTTTGCAAGCGGCTTTTACAAGCATCTAATTCTTTGGCGAGTTGCTGTAGACTAGCGCGTTGTTCATTGATTTGTTGCCTTATTTGTTCTTGTGCAGATTGTGTGGTTTGTTGTTTTTGTTGTGAATCGTTGAGTGCTGTTTCCAGTATCTCCGTATCATGGTCATCGCTAAGGATTTGATTTTGTTCGTGTTGTTCTTGCTCTAAACGCTCAAATCGTTTTTTTAGATTTTGGCATTGTTGCTGATAGTGTTGACTTTGCGTTTGCGCAATACGATTTTTTTGCGTTAGTTGACCTATATTTTCTTGAAATTTTTCCCAGTGTATTTGCCAATTTTTTAACTCGTGATCAATTTTTTTTAAGTCAGCTTGACTTTGTTCAGAGGCTTTTTTAATTTCTTTCCATTCTTTATCCAGTGTTTCTATCGTTTTTTTTAAGCCATTTTGTGTCGTTTGGTTTTCTTGAAACCGTTGATCTAAAAATATATTTTTTTGCGTGAGTTCTATTTCTTCCTGTTGATTTTGTTTAAATTGTGCCGTTTGGCCACGTAGGTTTTCTTCTAAACGCGTTATTTTATTGCCTAATTCATAGTAATGATTTTGCAGGGTATCGCACTGTATTCTTGTTTGTGTTTGTTGCTCGCGTTCTTGCGCTATAGCTTTTAGTAAGGTTTGTTGTTCGCTATGGGTCGCATTAACTTGTTCTTCCATGTCTTTTATAGATATTGATTGAGATTGCAGTTGTTCGTTAAGTATCCGGTAACGTAATGCTTGTAAGTTAGCTTTCAGCGCACGTTCATCTTGTTTAAAGGCTTTGTAACGCTCTGCTGCATTGGCTTGGCGCTGTAAGTGTTTAGCTTGCTTGGTCAATTCTTCGCGGAGATCATTGAGTCGATTTAAATTTTCTTGCGTATGCTCTAATCGATTTTCAGTTTCACGGCGTCGTTCTTTATATTTCGAAATCCCGGCGGCTTCTTCTATAAATGCACGTAAATCATCGGGCTTAGCTTCTACAACCCGCGAGATCATCCCTTGTTCTATGATGGCATAGCTTCGAGGGCCTAAACCCGTACCTAAAAAGATGTCTCGTATATCTCGTCGGCGGCAACGCGTGCCATTCAGGGTATAAGTAGATTGACCCTCACGTGTAATTTCACGTCGGATAGAAATTTGTGCATAGCTACTATATTGGCCGTCGAGACTGGTGTCTGAGTTGTCAAAATTGAGTTCAATACTTGCTTGGCCTAAGGGTTTACGTGTGGTGCAACCGTTGAAAATAACATCATCAAGGGATTGTCCGCGTAATTGTTTAGCGGAGCTTTCACCCATGACCCAGCGAATAGCATCAATAATGTTTGATTTTCCACAGCCGTTAGGACCTACAATCGCTGTAAGGTTACTGGGAAAGGCTAGGGTAGTGGGGTCTACAAAAGATTTGAAACCCGCTAATCTGATACTCTCTAATCGCATAAATAGAGCAAACCAATATTAACATTAACAATAATGGCGAAAGTATAGCATTTCCATCGAATAGAGTGATAAATTGAAAAAAATGAAAGCACTTGAAATTGCGAACTCGCAACTTCAAGTGCAATAAGGTATATTCAAACCAGCTTATTAATCTTCAGACTTGCTTATTGAATTTTATAAAATCTGCCGTCTGAGCCTCGGTAATATCGTCCTTGGTTATTGTTGTTGTTTGTGCCTCGTGCGAGGGAACTACCTGCAACAGCACCAAGTCCTGCGCCAGCGATAGTAGCAATCGTTCGGCCTGTACCGCCGCCGATTGTATTACCTAAAATGCCACCAACAGCGGCACCACCTAATCCACCGGCAACAGCACGTTGATCCGGAGACATGGTGTCACAAGCGGTCAGTCCCATTAAGGCGACGCCGATTAGTAAAAAAGAATTAAACTTTTTCATGATTTTAACTCCATGAAGTAAAACATTTTGGTGTATTTTTATTCATTGCCTCTTAAGAAAAGTATAGGTAGGGGATGGGGGATTTACCAGATAACTGTATACTCAGCTTATAAAAGTGTCTTTTTTTGTTTGGTTTCGTTGTTGGATTGCCTTTTCCGATGCGCATGTACTACGTGTTACATTGTGCTTCTAAGGCAATCCGCCTAGAATCCAGCAAACTACGACGTTTTTATAGGTTGAATTATCCAATTTAAGAAGGAGATTGTGTGAAAAATATACAGCTTAAGGTGTTGGACCCACGATTAGGTAAAGTTTTTCCGCTCCCGTCTTATGTAACAGATGGCTCTGCAGGTTTGGATTTACGGGCTTGTCTCCAAGAAAACATCCAATTATTGCCCAACCAAGTAGAGATGATCCCGACAGGCTTAGCGATTTATATTGCTCAAGCTGACTTAGCCGCTGTTATTTTACCACGTTCAGGATTAGGCCATAAGCACGGAATTGTATTAGGTAATTTGATAGGGCTAATAGATTCTGACTATCAGGGCGAACTTAAAATTTCTTGTTGGAACCGAGGCCAGGCTAGTTTTACTATTCAACCGGGAGATCGTATTGCCCAGCTCGTATTTGTTCCTGTGGTAAGAACGCAATTTGATATTGTTTCCGAGTTTGCTGAAACTGAGCGTGGTGAAGGAGGGTTCGGTCACTCTGGTGTACAATAATTAGCTTAAAATTCAATATTTTTTTATCCATTGAACTAACGAATAGTATTTTTATTCCAGTTTAAATGTAGCAACCCGGCTTTGAGAATTTAGCCCTATAGAGGGTTCTTTGATTTTTTTAATTTTGTAAAACGCGGGCGTCTCAGTTGATTTTGATCGATTAAATTTTCGTTTTAAAGTTTGTGGTTGTCTAGCGAAAGTAAATAGATTAGCGATTGAATCTTGTGGCGGCTTTTTTAGAAAATTAATTAATGGTTTTTTAGCTTTCATTAAATTAATAAAAACTTCTGTGCTAAGTTTAAGCTGGTCTTTTAGCTCTTTTACTTGATTAAAAGTTTCGACAGTAAGCTTAGAAGCGATATTAATTTTTTCATCACATTTGTTAAAATATGCTTCAGGCAGTAATCGCTTCTCTTCATGCAAGCAATAAACACAGGCCTTGTAGGATTTGATGACATCCAGTATTGTTTTAAATACCTCATTTTTTGGTTTTAAATCCAGCAAATTCCACTGTAAGGTCGCTAAATAATCAAAACTATCAGCAATTAGGTTGAAAATTAAAGGCGGTAAATGTTTCTCTAGAGCTTTTTTTTCTTCAAGTAAAGTGTCGTTTTTCTGAATATATTGACAATGTCTGCCTAGTTTCTGAATTAAGCTATTTATATTTTTTTATACGCTCTTCAGCATCATTGTTTATATTATTGGGCGCAATTGCTAAGTGTTTTTTTAAAGCAATATAGGCCTCTATGGTAGCAAGTCTTTCCTCTAATATTGTTTGTAAGTTTACATCTTGCGGATAAAATGAAATTTCCTTTCTTATTCCTTTGCTATACTCAGTAAACAGCTTATCCATTCTATTGTTTTTGTTTTGCAAAGCTGTTTCAGGCGAGATAGTTAATATTTTTTCTTCAGTAGGCAATACTATCTTGTTCCAATTTATGGGAGATATGTTTTCGGTAAGGTTTTTTTATTGGTCAGCATATTATCTTATATTATATGAGGAAAATCTGCTATTTCATGTGCTGTCAGCGGAGAGGAAGATTTTATGAATGTAGCAAGAATACAAGCTTTTCCTTTAAATAAGATTAATTCAAGCGATGAGACAAGGAAAGCACCGCTGTACACGACAGTACGATGTAATCGTTTGAAAAAAGTAACCAGCCAGTTATCACAGAGTTTAAAGAATCATTTGAAATGGAGCAAGGGGCGTGCCGATTGTTTCATTCAGCTACTCATCGGATTACTAACAGTTTATACGGTAAACCTTACAGTTATTGTCCTTTGTTTTCATCAACAGCAACGGCAGACTCAAATTATCGGCTTATTCAGCGCTTTTTTAAGCCAGATAAGAAAATATATTTCATTATTGACCGAGCTAACTGGTTTTGCGGTAAGGCTAAAATCGATGTCTTTATGGGTTTTATTGCTTACGAAGGCATTGCTATTTCGATTCTATGAATCTTGCTTACCAAAGCGGGTGCTTCGAGCGCCAACGAAAAAAATGAACAAATTGACCCTATTACAGCGCTTTATTCATTGTTTTAGAACTTACTGCCTTCAAGCGTTACTCGCTGACCGTGAATTCCGCCAATACCAAACTTTTTACCTGGCACAATCAACAGAATATCCCCTTTTATACACGAGTTTCGCACTTATCTAAAAAGGCTTAGAATAAGATTGCTATTGTTGGAAAAGAAGAAGTGAGATGTCCCGTCGTCGATGTACAAAAGAATGGTATAAAGCATTTTTACAAGCGAGCAGTATGCGCTATTCAGGATTGGCATTGTCCGAAGTAAGCCCGGAATTGATTTCTCATGACAGTGTTAGCCGCTGGCTAAACATGGCCGCATTGATTAGGTTTCAACAAACATGGAAAACTCTGCTTGGGTTCAACAACATAAATGACGATTAACTTCGCGTATCACCTTATATCAACAAAATTGGAATAGCATCAAAAATGCTATCCAGAAACACATTAAGCTTTTATTGATTCAAGCTATAACTTACGTGCGAAACGCGTGACAGATAGAAAAATCACAAACAGAGCGGCTAACAAAAGCAATAGACTTAGTAATTAACAATAGATCATGTGTTTACATGATCTTGTTAGCCTAATTATTTTGGTGTAAATTGCAAAAATTAATACTAATTAATATTTAGAAAATAAAAAAATAATTTATTTTTTTTACTTAAATTCATAGTTAAAAATTAACATAGGAGTTTTTATGTATGCTGAACCCGTATGGATTGGATTGTCAAAAGAAGATAAAACTAATCTTCAGGGGGTTATACAATTAATTGAATATTATAATTTAAATCATCTTAGTTTAAATCAACTCATTGAAAAACTGAAAAATAAGGATGCTGAAAATTGGATAAAAATACTTGAAGAGTACAATGATATAGTTAAAAATATCGATACATCGCAAATGCTTGAGAGAGCAGAGAGTATAAAAAGTAAATTTAGATCACATGGTTATGCAGAATTGGAAAACAAAGTGTTTTTACCCAGAGAGCTACTTAGCTTGGTTATTTTATGTTATTCCAACCCAGATTTAATAGGCCCTAAATTGTCTGCCGCGTTGAACAAAAATAACGAAAATAACGAAAATAATATAAAAAAGGAAATACTGGAAAATTCAGCTTACTCACGTTCACAACGTAGAGTAGTCCCTTCTTTAAGTAATTTACGGTTGATGAATTTTGCACTCTATTCTAACAATGTGTGCATACAATTGCCTGATGCCGTCTTAACGAGAATAAAGGCTGGAGCTGTAGCAAAAAATATAACTTTAGTGGAAATCAATGACCCATATTGTCCTATTCCCTCTAATAATCGTCGAGACAGCGGACTACAAAGAGACGGAGTTTATGCTAAAAGTACCCCATTTATGAACGAACCATCTGCGAGTTTAAATTATAGTCGAAATACTCGGTTTATTGGCGGAGACTCTGTAGGGTGTAACAAGGCGAACTTTAATCATTCATCTAGTGCATTAATAGCAGTTTTATTATTTTTGAATGTTTTTAAAAATTTACCTGTCATTGCTCCAGTGGTTCGTAATATTAGTAATGGCTTAGCGTATAGCTTTTCGAGAACTATGCGTTTTTTTTCTAGTAATTCTCCTAATCCAAAGCAAGAAAATCAGAAAGAAGTAATGGAAAACTCTTTTTATAAACTCAAGTGATATTGACACAATAATTATTCACAAACGCCACAGAAAATACTTTATTTTTTTAATTAAGTTAAGGAGCGAAAATTAACATAAGAAACAACAATTAAAAATCTAGAACAAAGTAATTATGAAAAAGAAATGGATGTATCTAAATGGCAAGAGAATGTAAAATGGAATGAAGTTATAAATGATGGAGTAAAGCATGCTTTTATTAAAATGACAGAAGGAGGTACTTAATCAAAGCATTTGATGCTTATTATGTAGAAAAGACAGGGCGACCAGGAATTCCGATATGGGTTATTGCTGGAATGAAAACTTACTATTTATTAGTTTTTTTAAAAATAATAAACTAAAGGGCTAATTTATTACTAAAATTATTGACGAAAATATTTGGAATCGAGATGGAACATTTATAAAATTTATCATGCAGCGTATTGAAAAAGAAGGTTCAGACGACGAAGATATTATTAAGTTGGTTATACAAGGAAAGCAAGATTACTCGCCGGATTTAAAATTATCTGAAGAAGATATTATTTTATAATATTGCAAACTTATAGGAGCAAAAAAAACCACTGTTGTAAAACGGCTTAGATTAATTGAAGAACTGGTTGATTTTGAAGAAGAATATTCTTACAAAATTACATATAAAAAGGATGGGTTCAGTTACCCCATGTACTTTTCATTGCTAGCTTATTGTCTGTACAACCAAGTTGATTGGGAAGATATTGCTTATATTCAGCAACATAAGAAAATAGATAATGCAATTAACATTCAGGTCAAATTAAGAAGGTATGCTGACATTGAAGAAAAATCTCTTTTAGATATTTGTCCAGAATTAATAGAAGAATACGGAGCCTATCTAATCATCGGCGATACTTACGTCAGTTTTATAAATGACAAAAATAATTCGGATGTTAACATGAGAGAATTTTATACGAAATATCCTGAAAAATTAAATGCGTATCTTGGTTATATGGCTGGACATTTTACCTTGACTGGACTAGCTACTCCAGTAGATGATGAATCTAAAACTGAAAGAGTTTCTAAAATGGGACAGGATTGGTTAGTAAACTATGCTAAAGCCTTAAGGAATATGGCAGAAGAAGTTATTTCTCTAATAAAAAAACAGAGAAGCCTTTCCAAAGATCAGCGCCGTGTTTTAGCTGGTGAAGTTGTTGACGAGGTTTTAGTGGATTTGAATGCCTGGGATGAACAGCTTCGTAAAAATTTAAGTGAAAAATCAAGCAACAAGCTGTTGGATTTTATCGAAAAATTGCGAGAATGCAAAGCTAAAGTAGTGTCTGGTCCAGACTACAGGAATACTCAATTTTTTACTTCAGCTTCATTAACTTCAACTGAAAATAAACTACCCTCTGAAATTACTCAAGCTAAGACGAATTCCTTATAGTAAATTAAACGTGTTGATTTAGATCCGCAACATTAGTTTTGGCTAATGTTGTGGATTTTCAGTATTTTTGATTCTTAAGCAATAATTTCAACGATATTTAACATTTAACTGATGGCCTAGTATGCTGCCCAGCATTTTTACCGGATATATATATCTATTTTCTGCAGAAAAGTTAACGAGCATGCTATTAACCTTTTTTCGGAAAAGTTGTGTGTTTTTCAGCCACATGGCGTTTTACTCTGAAGAATGAGGAGGTGCTTCGACATTGACTTGTAGTAAACGAATTTGACGATTATCCGCTCGTATTACTTTGAACGATAAGTGAGAAAGGGTGATACTTGCACCGCGTTTTGGTAAATAGCCAAAGCGGTTTGCAATAAAACCACCAATCGTGTCAAATTGTTCTGTGGTAAATTTAGTAGCAAAATAGGTATTAAAGTCTTCAATGGGCATGAGTGCTTTTACCTGAAATTGATTGGAAGTTTGTTCATGCACAAAAACTTCTTCACTATCATCATATTCATCTTCGATTTCTCCGACAATTTCTTCAAGTACATCTTCAATGGTAACCAGTCCTGAAACAGCGCCGTATTCATCGACGACAATAGCCATATGATAATGTTTATGCTGAAATTCTTCGAGTAAGCTATCCAAACGTTTGCTCTCAGGAATAAAGACCGCAGGACGTGTAATATTTTGAATATTAAACGTACCTTGCTGGGCTAAAGGGTTATACTTTAGTAAATCTTTAGCCAGTAATAAACCAATGACTTCTTTTTGAAGATTATCAAAAACGGGAAAGCGCGAGTGACCTGACTCTATAACAATCGGTAAAATTTCAGCGAGAGAAGCCGTATTTGAAATAATTGTCATTTTAGCGCTGGGCACCATAATATCTCGTACATGTTGGTCTGATATTTGTAAAACGCCTTGAATCATTTTTAGTGCTTGTGCGTTAAGTAGTTTGCGTTGTTCTGCAATACGTAGTAGCCCGATGAGTTGTTGCCTATTTCGAGGTCCACGTAGTAAAACTTGGTTAACCCGTGCTAACCAGGGCTGACGTTTTTTTTTTATTTTAATTTTGTTGTCAGTAGGGGTTCTCATAACCTAATTCCTCTAATAATTGAATTTCCAGTGTTTCCATTTTAAGCGCGTCTTTCGGATCGCTATGATCATAGCCTATTAAGTGTAGGCAACCATGTATAACGAGATGCGCCCAATGTGCTATGCGCGTTTTATGCTGTTGTTTTGCCTCTTGATTGACAAGCACAGCACAAATAACCAGATCACCTAATAAAGGTGAATAAATCTCAGGCGGTGGTTCAAAAGGAAAGGATAAAATATTAGTGGGACCTTTTTTATGACGGAAGGTTTCATTAAGTTCCGTAGCTTCTTTTTTATCGACTAAGCGGAGTGTGATTTCTGTTGCCTGTGTTCTATCTTGGAGAGCCTTATTCACCCAGCGTTGCAAATAATAACGGCTGGGGATAAAGGATCGATGCGTTCTAATTTGTAGAGCGATTTTAATTTGTTTTTTTTGGGGTTTCGTGTTTCTCATACGCGTGTAATATTGCTTTTACGAGATCATGCCTGACGCAGTCACTTGGCTCGAAATGAGTAACGCCAATCGCTTTTATATCTTTTAAAATATTTAAAGAGTGGTGTAGGCCGGAGAACTCTAATCCGCGAGGTAAGTCGATTTGGCTGGTATCACCATTAATTACTACTTTGGAATTGAAGCCAATGCGGGTTAAGAACATCTTCATTTGTTCTTTCGTCGTATTTTGTGCCTCATCTAAAATAATAAAAGCGTTTTTTAAGGTTCGTCCGCGCATGTAAGCTAAGGCAACGACTTCAATTATGTTTTGTTCTACACATCGTGATACTTCCTCGGATCCTAACATTTCGATCAACGCATCATAGAGTGGACGAAAATAAGGATCGAGTTTTTGAAAATAATCTCCAGGTAAAAAACCTAGTTTTTCACCCGCTTCAACCGCCGGTCTTACCAAAATAATACGACTTATTTTTTCTTGCTCTAAAGCGGCCACTGCACAGGCGACAGCAAGGTAGGTTTTTCCTGTTCCAGCGGGTCCTAACCCAAAATTAATATCACGATCTAAAATATTTTTTAGGTACATGGCTTGATTTGAGCTGCGTGGTTTAATAGTAGCGTATCTGGTTTTAATGAGGGGGTGTGGCGGCATATAATTTTCTGCTAGGGGGGAGGCGGTTTGTAGTGTCTGTAGTTCTAAATGAATGGCGTCAGGCGTTAATGGTATTTTACCTTGCGTTTGCGCATAAAGAGAGAGTAAGACTTTAGCGGCTACTTCAACTGCTGAAAACGGTCCATTAATTTGAAAGTCATGACCACGGTTGTATATACACACTTTAAGTTGTTGTTCAATTTGGCGCAGATGTCTATCAGATGGCCCACAGAGGTTGGCCAAGCGATGATTATCTTGGGGACTGAGTTGAAAACTATACGGCTGTGTGTTCAAGCAGTTACTAATTCTCCTCGTAAGGAATTTTTTAAAACTTCAGTGATAGTAATCGGTACTATCTTTCCAATTAAGTGTGCATCACCATTAAAATTTACTACTCGGTTATTTTCTGTACGTCCTTGTAGTTCGTTTGTGCTTTTTTTAGAAAGTCCATCAACGAGTATTCTTTGTACACTTCCGCGCATCTGCTCACTTATGTCCTGTCCTTGAAATACTAGGAGATTTTGCAAGATCTGTAAACGACGTTTCTTAGTTTCTAATGATACAGTATCTGGTAGCTCGGCCGCTGGTGTTCCAGGACGACGGCTGTAGATAAAACTGAACGAATGGTCAAAGCCAACAGACTTAATTAAATCAAGGGTTTTTTGAAAATCATCGTCTGTTTCGCCGGGGAAACCGATGATGAAATCAGAAGAAATAGCAATATCTGGTCGAGCACTGCGCAGTTTTCGAATTTTAGATTTAAATTCTAAGGCCGTATAGCCGCGTTTCATGGCGGCTAAAATGCGATCAGAGCCGCTTTGTACAGGCAGATGCAAATGGTTAGCCAATTTGGGAATGTCTGCGTAGGCTTGGATTAATCGCTCGGAAAAAGCGAGTGGATGGGAGGTAGTAAAGCGAATTCGGTCAATACCCGCTAAGGCGGCGATATAGCGGATTAAGTCAGCTAAGTCGGCACTACCCCCTTCATGACGAGGGCCTTGATAGTCATTAACATTTTGACCTAATAAAGTAATTTCTTTAACCCCTTGTTCGCTGAGTGAGACAACTTCTGCCAGAACATCATCTAGCGGACGGCTAATTTCTTCGCCGCGTGTGTAAGGAACTATGCAGAAGCTACAGTATTTATTACAACCTTCCATGATAGAAACAAAAGCGCGTACACCTTCGGCACGTGGCGTGGGTAAATGATCAAACTTTTCAATTTCTGGGAAGGCAATGTCAACAACCGAACGTTTTTTTTCTAAAACGTGATTAATTAACTCGGGTAAACGATGCAATGTTTGTGGACCAAATACAATATCCACAAAAGGTGCACGTCGCAGTATTCCCGCACCTTCTTGGCTAGCGACACAGCCGCCAACACCGATGATTAGATGAGGACGTTTGGCTTTAATTTTACGCCATTGGCCGACTTGGGAAAAAACTTTTTCTTGCGCTTTTTCTCGGATAGAGCAGCTATTTAATAAGACCACGTCGGCTTCAAAGGGATCTTTGGTAAGCGTTAAACGATGTGAGTGATGTAAAAGGTTAGCCATACTGTCAGAGTCGTATTCATTCATCTGGCAGCCATGGGTTTCGATATAAAGTTTTTGTAACATTAGGTGTTATTCGTCAAGTTTTTGTTTTAATAAACTGTTTAATTGTTGCGGATTTAATTTTCCAGCGGATACTTTCATGATTTGACCGACAAAAAAGCCATAGAGTTTATCTTTACCTGCGCGATACTCAGCTAATTGTTGCGGATTTGCAGCTAACACCTCATCGATAATCTGAGCAATCGCTGTTTGATCGGTGACTTGGCGTAAGCCTTGTTCTTGAATAATGTCATCCGTTGTTTTTTTACTTATCCACAGGGTTTCAAAAATATCTTTGGCTATTTTGCTGGAAATCGTGTTATCGGCGATCCGGTGGAGTAAGCTAGCCAATCTTTCTGCAGATAAGGGAGATTCATTAATACTTAGATTTTCTTTATTAAGTGCTGCGGAGAGCTCTCCCATGATCCAATTGACCGCTAATTTAGCTGGAACTTCTTGTTTAACAACGGTTTCAAAGTAATTCGCTAATTCACGACTGCTGGTGAGTAAGCTAGCATCATAGAGGCTTAGCCCATAGGTTTCTTGAAATCGTTGATTTTTTTGCTGAGGTAATTCAGGTAATGTGTTTGCTAGATTTTCTATGAAATCGGCTGTTAATTCGACCGGACATAAATCGGGATCGGGAAAATAGCGATAATCATTAGCATTTTCTTTGCTGCGCATGGGACGCGTTTCTTGTTTATCGGAATCATATAAACGTGTTTCTTGGTTAATACTTCCGCCATTTTCTAAAACCTGAATTTGGCGATCGATTTCATATTGAATGGCTTTTTCAACAAAACGAAATGAATTTAAATTTTTAATTTCTACACGTGTTCCTAACGCTTGATATTTTTTTCGTACAGAAACATTGGCATCACAACGAAATGAGCCTTCTTGGAGATTCCCATCGCTGATTTCTAAATAGCGAACCAGTGTATGTAGTGTTTTTAGATAGGCAACGGCTTCTTTAGGTGAATCTAAATCAGGTTCCGAAACGATCTCCAATAGCGGAACACCCGCACGATTAAGATCGATACCACTCCTATTTTCTAGTCCTTCATGTAGCGATTTACCCGCATCCTCTTCTAAATGCGCACGCGTAATACGTATGGACTTACGATGCCCATTCTCCAGTTCAATCGTTAACTGACCACGACTTACAATAGGATTTTCGTGTTGGCTAATTTGGTAACCTTTGGGGAGATCAGGATAAAAATAATTTTTTCGTGCAAAGACAGAATAGGAAGGGATATCTGCTTCGACACTTAATCCAAATTTAACAGCCATGCTAACTGCTTGTGCATTGAGGACTGGTAAAACACCGGGTAAGGCCAAATCAATGGCACACGCTTGTGTATTTGGATCGGCTCCATAGGTAGTCGCTGCGCCGGAAAAAAGTTTAGATTGCGTGGCTAATTGGACATGAACTTCAAGTCCTATGACGGATTCCCATATGGTGGTTGCTGTTTTTTTATTATCAGTGGAATTCATTAGTTGAAATTCTCCGGTAATTTTTTATGCCAATCCGTGGCTTGTTGATAGCCGTGTGCAACATTAAGTAATTTTGCTTCCGCAAAAGGACGGCCAATAAGCTGCGTCCCTGAGGGAAGTCCCGCTATAAATCCTGAGGGCATCGATAAGGCGGGTAAACCTGCTAAGTTAACCGCTATGGTATAGATGTCTGAGAGATACATACTCACTGGATCTTTTGTTTTCTCACCTAATTTAAAAGCCGTACTAGGTGTTGTAGGTCCTAGCAAAATATCAACTTTTTTAAACGCTTCTTCAAACTCGCGGATTATAAGTCCTCGAGTTTTTTGAGCTTTTACGTAATAAGCATCGTAATAACCGGCCGATAAAACATAGGTACCCATTAAAATCCGGCGTTTTACTTCTTTACCAAAACCTATTGCACGCGTTCTTTCATATAAATCGCGGAGATCTTTTGGATTCTCACAACGATAACCGTAACGTATACCATCGTAACGTGCCAAATTAGAAGAGCATTCTGCTGAGGCGATTATATAATAAAGCGGAATGACTAAGTGGCAATTAGGTAAGCTTACGCTATGTATGGTTGCGCCTAAGCGCTTATAGTGTTGGATAGTATCTTCTATACAAGCGGCTATGTTTGGATCAAGATCGGCTGAAAAATATTCTTTAGGTAAACCGATTTTTAGGTCTTTTAGTGAGTCATTGAGAGTACGTGTATAATTTGGTACAGGTTGATTGATGCTAGTGGCATCTTTCTCATCAAAACCGGCCATTACATTCATTAATAACGCGGCATCTTCTGCTGTTTGCGTCATGGGGCCGGCTTGATCAAGACTGGATGCAAAAGCGATAAGTCCATAACGCGATACACGACCATAGGTCGGCTTAAGTCCGGTAAGGTTACAAAGCGCGGCCGGTTGTCGAATAGAACCACCGGTATCTGTACCGGTTGCAGCAGGGGTTAACCGTGCGGCAACGGCTGCGCTGGAGCCTCCAGAGGAACCGCCCGGTACGCGTTCCATATCCCACGGGTTTTTAACGGCACCGTAAAAACTCGTTTCATTAGATGAACCCATGGCGAATTCGTCCATGTTGGTTTTTCCCAGTAGAACCGTGCCAGCTTGTTTTAAGGCAGTAACTAGGGTGGCATCGTAAGGGGCAATAAAATTAGCTAACATCTTAGAAGCGCAGCTGGTTTTAACGCCGTTTGTACAAAAAATATCTTTGTGTGCAATGGGAATACCCGTTAAAGGGCCGGCGGTTCCTGTTTTATGTTGTTTATCGGCATGATCTGCCTGTTGTAATGCTTCTTCTGTGGTTACAGTAATGAAACTATTTAGTTTGGGATCATGTTTTTTAATACGAGCAAGATAATGCTCGGTCAGTTCTCTACTTGAGATTTTTTTAGTCTTGAGAAGGGCTGATAACTCAGCGAGGGTATGGTTATGCATGGTTAGTCTCGTTGTTATTCGATTACGGGCGGTACGCAATAAAGGCCAGACTGAGTATATGGCGTGAGTTTCTGTAAACGATCGCGTGCATTGGGCTCATTGACTACATCTGGGCGTAAGCGTTGTTGAATATCAAAGCAGTGTGCCGCTGCTGGAACCGATTTCGTATCAACCGTTTTCATTTGATTGGCTAGCTCGAGAATTTGTTGTAAATTTTTCAAGTAATATACGGCTTCTTCCTCATTGATTTGAAGGTTGGCTAATTCCGCTGCTTTATTTACATCTTCAAGTGTTATCGTCATGGCTATAAAAATTCCGAATAGAAAGAGAGTTCAGTAAAATCATTTGCAAAACTAATAGTTTGATCCGATGCTAAACAAAGACGACAAATCAAACAAAAGACGACCGTTTTGCTAAGTCCTGCTACAAAAAAGTGCACATTATACCCGTTTGCTTGCATAAAATCTTCCATATTTGCTAAAGTGCCAAAGTGCGCACTATATTTTGTAGTTAAGCGCTCTACAGTAGGTAGCCAACTTTATGTTAAGCAAATTTCGTGGACTATTTTCTAAAGACATTTCTATTGATCTCGGCACAGCAAATTCATTAATTTATGTGCGTGGCGAAGGGATCGTTCTCAATGAGCCTTCCGTTGTTGCAATTCGTACGGAAGAGGGTAATCAACGTTCAGTACTTGCGGTGGGTTGGGAAGCTAAACGCATGTTAGGCCGTACACCGGGTAATATCACTGCCATTCGCCCTTTAAAAGATGGGGTAATTGCTGATTTTTATGTGACAGAAAAGATGTTGCAGCATTTTATCCATAAAGTACACCAGAATCGTTTTTTACGTCCTGCGCCACGTATCTTAGTTTGTGTGCCTTGTGGATCAACACAAGTAGAGCGTCGCGCAATTCGAGAGTCGGCTTTAGGGGCGGGTGCTAGAGAAGTTTATTTAATTGAAGAGCCAATGGCTGCAGCTATTGGTGCAGGAATGCCGGTGGATGAAGCGAGAGGATCGCTTGTTGTTGATATCGGTGGTGGAACAACGGAAGTGGCTGTGATTTCACTGGGTGGCGTGGTTTATGCACAATCGGTACGTATAGGCGGTGATCGCTTTGATGAAGCGATTGTTAATTATGTGCGTCGTAGTTACGGTAGTTTAATTGGAGAACCAACTGCTGAGCGCGTTAAACATGAAATTGGTACCGCTTTTGCACTTCCAGAAATGCGTGAAATGGAAATACGTGGACGAAATATCTCTGAAGGCGTGCCTAGAGCGTTTGTATTAAATAGTAATGAGATTTTAGAAGCTTTGCAGGAGCCATTATCCAACATTATCAGCGCTATTCGTACTGGCTTAGAACAGACACCGCCTGAATTAGCGGCGGATATTTCGGAGCGTGGCATGGTATTAACTGGCGGTGGTGCTTTATTACGCAATCTCGATCGTTTAATTACTGAAGAAACCGGGATGCCTGTGGTTGTTGCTGAAGATCCCTTAACGTGCGTTGCACGAGGCGGAGGACGTGCATTAGAGATTATTGATGAAATGGGTGGCGGTTTTCTTGTAAAGGATTAGGGAGTGTGCCATTAAGCTACTATTTAATCGTGGAAAAACCCCGCTATGGTTGCGTTTGGGTTTTTTTATTATTTTGTCGGTACTATTGCTGTTATTGGATTATCACCATTATTTACCCTCGCTTCGTCGTGTATTAAATACTACGGTTGCTCCTTTGCAATATGCGGTTGATGCGCCTCTTCGCTGGGTGAATGCTTTATCGGTGCTGTATGTGACAAGAAAGAAGTTACAAGCAGAAAATACCCATCTGCAGTCGCAACAACTATTCCTTGAAGCTAAGGTGCAACGATTAGCTGCTTTAGAAAGTGAAAATAGACAATTAAATCAATTGTTGTCAGCTTCGGAACATCTAAAAAAACAGCGTTTAGAATTAGCACGATTATTGTTGGTTAATGCCGATCCATTACTAAATGAAGTAATACTTGATAAAGGGCAATCCTATGGTGTTTATGTAGGGCAACCAGTGATTGATGCGGATGGTATTATGGGCCAGGTTATTAGTGTGGATTCATTTTCAAGTCGAGTACTTTTAATTACAGATTTTCGGAGCGCTATTCCCGTGCAAGATGTGCGCAGCGATGCGAGAGGAATATTAGTAGGTCGAGGACGTTTAGCTAAATTACTATTAAAAGATATTCCTGGTACTATGGATATCAAAGTCAATGATCTTTTGGTAACGTCTGGCTTGGGAGGACATTATCCTCCAGGTTACCCTGTAGGTCTTGTAAGTTCAATTGATACGAATGTAACCACACAATTTTCCAGTATAAAAGTTGAGCCTAGTGCACAATTAAGTCGAAATCGGCCTGTATTATTGGTTTGGTCCGATAAACCGATGCCTATAAAAACGGCTAAACCTATTACCCATTCAAACATATTTAAAAAGTAGGCATTTTATGAAACCGCTTTACTTTTCTACGCTTCTGTTAGTTATTTTAAGTTTTTTTGTGGCAGTAATCTTAAACATCATTCCTTTAAAACCAATACCGGCATTAATTTATCCATTATGGATTCCGCTTATCTTAATTTATTGGATAATGGTCTTGCCTGAACATATTCATCTAAGTTTAGCCTGGATTTTAGGTTTAATAATTGACGTATTACATGGAAATTACTTAGGAGAGCATAGTTTAGCGTTGTGTGTCATTGCTTTTTTAGCTTATCGCTTTTACTTGCAATTCCGAATGTTTCCCTTAACCCAACAAGTCTTATTCGTTTTTATACTGTTGCTTATTTACCAAGGATTGCTTGCCTGGATTCAATCCATGCTCAGTGTTTCGGTAGCGCTTCGTTGGGTATGGATTTCTTTAATGGTAAGTGCACTTATATGGCCGCTATTACAAAGATTCTTGAAAATAAATCCTATCGATATGCACCATTAAATTTCTAAAGGATTGATTCGCACGGACAGCGTTTGATTTATGCTGACAGCACTTGAATTTTCAACAAATGCCGGCGAAAATCCAAGTGCGAAGCGTATAATAATTTGTGTGTTAGTAGTGAGTAACTATTGCATAAGTTGTGAAAAAACCTTTGAAAACTTGTGAATAATGCAATCTTTTGCTAGAGTTGTTATACGTATTTGTATAACACAATGTAAGTAAAATCTATGTATACAATATATAGTTATTTTAAAAAAATAAACACTATATTTAGTAAGTCTAATTTTTAGGTTATGTACTAAAACCTTTATAAAATATGAATTATGTTCAGATAGGAAGGCAACTGATTACTTAGTTAGCTTAATAATGGGCATTAAATAATTCTTAAAATAAAAAGTAGGCCTTTCTCGAGCTGGGATTATTCGTTAACTACTAAAATAAAAACATAGTATTACTCACAGCAATGGCATTTTTGGTAAGTGCCGCGAAATTGCGAGCGAGCAGCAACGCAGTCAAAAATTTAAGTGCGAAGCGTATAAACAATAAAGTTAGCAAAATACCGGGCTTAGTGTCTAGTAATAGCATAAGTAACATGGATTATGTTTCATAAAAATAGTATTTAAAAAGCCAAATAATTCTAACTGCAGCGTAAAGAGCTTGCATAAGAGTAGGTATTTTTATACACAATCTAAAGAAAATGGTTCCAAGGGGGTATTATGTTTGAGAAAGCAAGCAATAAGCAAAGCTTATTCGATCGTTCGGGTAGTGTGGCATTTAAAAAGTGTATTGCGCCTAAAATAGCTGCACATATTCAAGAACCGATAGACGTGCGTGTTACAGGAGAAAATACCTATTTAAATGCATGGTTAATCGAAAACTTGAGTACTATTTCAGCACTTCACATTACATTGGCAGCTACTCGTTCGCAGAGGCCTGGCAAACTCTACCAAAAAAGAGCGAAATATGAGTAAGGTTACGATTACTTTATCGGATGGTACAAGTTTTGAACATGATTTTGGATGCAATCATCCCTATGCAGAAATCTTTCAAATTGTCCGAGAAATCATTGGTATAGACTCACGCGTTAAGTGGTTTAAAGATTTAAAAAATGAATTTTACAATATACAGTGTTTTGGCGATGTGAAGGTAGCTATTTCTAAAGATAACTAGGAGATGTACCGTATTTTCAAGGGAAGAAATTGCTTCTTCCCTTGAAAATATCCACCGTGCAAAGAAGGCATCTCGCACCTAATACTGCAAATACATGTTTTAGGTATTTGAAGATTTAGGTTTTCACCCTCTAGTAGTTGTGTTTGGAAAGTAAAGCCTATATTCTCGCCTTTCTTAGAATGGTTTTCGTCAGATTCGTTTGTAGCCGCTTGACTTCAGAACTATCAGGGATATGGGTAAAATACCGCCAGGAAGGCTTTTAATTATTTGTACTCGCCGAATTGGCGACGTTTTATTAGTTACCCCTTTAATTCGGACCTGTAAACGCCATTGGCCTAATACTTCTATTGAGTTATTAGTATTTAAAGGGACAGAGTCTATTCTGGCTTGTAATACGGATATTCACACCGTTATCACTATTGATGAGCATCCTCGTTTTTTTTCTCATTGGCAATTAATAAAAAAAATTTTTCGCCGCTACGATTTAGCTATTTCTACATTACCCAGCGATAAATCAACTTTATATGCTTTTTTTGCAGCACGTTATCGCATTGGTATGCTTGGAGACGACAAGAGTCGTTGGTGGAAATTGCATCTGTTGTCTAAAGTAGTAGAGTTCGATAATTTAGCAACACATACTTTGATAATGAATCTTCGTTTAGCCGAAGTTCTACGATTGACTCCTTTCCCAGAAATAGTGCTTAGGTGGAATAAAAAAGATATAGCGGTTGTTTCTCAATGCGTTGATATAAAAAATCCGAAATTAGCCATTTTGCATGTTTTTCCTAAGTTTTCTTATAAAGAATGGATTAAGCAAGGCTGGTTACAATTAGCGAATTGGTTGCAACAGTCTGGCTATACCGTTATTTTTACAGGTGATAAAACAAAAGCAGAAAAAAAAATAGTGAGTGAGATTCTTGACCATTTAAAAGATAATGCTATTAATATGGTAGGTTGTTTAAGTTTAAGTCAACTTGCTTTTTTGTTGAATCACTGCAAAGTTTATATTGGTCCTGATACCGTAGTAACGCATATGGCAGCCGCTTTAGGTACCCCGACAGTGGCTTTATTTGGTCCGACTAATCCAGTTAAGTGGGGTCCATGGCCTAAAGCGTGGAACACACTGACTAATCCTTTTATAAAAGTAGGATCACAGCAAAAAAATAATGTTTATTTAATTCAGGGAGTGGGTAGCGTTTGCGTACCTTGCTTGCAAGAAGGTTGTGATCGGCATATAAATAGTCGAAGTCGTTGTTTAGAAAGCTTGACGACAAGTCGTGTTATTAATGCAATTCATGTAGTCACTGATACGGCGTTGGAATAGCTTTTTTACTCACCTTACGCAGCCATGCCCTGAGCTTTATTGCCGGGTGAGTAGGCCAGCCTTATTTTTAATTTTTTCAAATTAAAAATAAGGCGCCGGAGCGGCATGATCCGGCGGTTTCTGACGCTACTTCTATGCAAGATAAGTAAAAAGCTATTGGGTTTTCTAGAAAATTTCGTGTATTCTTTCTACTTATTTTTACACCTACAAATATTCGCCCATGCTTGTTTTAAGCGTCATTATTATAACGAAAGATGCGGCGAAGGATATCCGTCGTTGTCTCGAGTCTGTGAAATGGGCGGATGAAATTATTGTGCTTGATTCGGGTAGTACAGATAATACTGTAGAAATTTGTTCTAAATATACAAGGTATATTTTTTCTACCGATTGGCCTGGCTTTGGTATACAAAAAAATCGTGCGTTAGCTAAAGCGCGAGGACAATGGATTTTATCGATAGATGCCGATGAGGAACTTAGCGATGGATTAATCAATAAAATAAAACAGATTGTCAACGATCCGACTATCACTGCGGAAGCTTACGCTATAAAGCGAATTTCTTATTTTTGTGGAAAAAAAATTAAGTATGGTGATTGGGGAAGGGATAGTGTTGTTCGTCTTTTTAAAAATAAATCAACGATTAAATTTAGTCCAGTTATTGTGCATGAAAAAATAGTTGGCTATGATCGGCTAGCTTGTTTAAAAGAAGTTATTTTTCATCATACGATTAAGAATATGAGCCAAGTTTTAATGAAGCTAGAGAACTATTCAACTTTTGGTGCACAATTGAAGTTTCAACAACATAAAAAAACCAGCCTATTTCAGTCAATTGTTCACAGTGTTTGGTGTTTTATTCGCGGTTATTTTATACGCTTTGGTTTTCTTGATGGACGCGAAGGTTTTATAATAGCCTTTTCCAATGCTGCGGGTGTTTTTTATCGTTATATTAAATTAATTTATTTGTACAAATTTAAATAGACATTCGAAATATCAGATTTAAATTCAGGGAATGATATGTCAATTAATGTCAGTGTCGTACAAGCCTCGGCACTTAAAAGCTATTTTAAGTATTTAAGTCAAATTTTTGTAATTATTACTGCATTTGTGCTGCCCGTATCAACTGCTGCACTAGAAGTCTTTTTCGTGGGGAGTGTTATCTTCTCTCTACTTGCCGGAAAATGGGCTGAAAAATATCAAATTTTGCGAACTAATCGCATGGCTCTCATGTTTGTTATTTTCTTTTCTTTGTTTATCGTTGGCCTTAGTTATACTTCTGCGTCACAGGCCGAAGCCTTTCACATGCTTTTGAAATATAGTAAGTTTTTACTTGGATTTTTCTTATTTTCAGTTTTTATAGAGGATAAGATAGCATCTTATGCGGTCTGTGCATTTTTATTAGCAGCTACAGTGACGTTATTTCTTTCTTTTATCAAGTTTTTCACTGGTTGGGATATGTTACATCGTTTTGGGTCGGATTCAGGAATTTTTAAAGATCATATTTTCACAGGTTTTTTATTGGCTTTTACCAGTTACTGTTATGGATTGGTCGCATTTACCTATAAAAAATGGCGTTTGTTAGCCATTCTGTTGTTTCTGCTTACTGTTTATGATGTATTATTTATTAATGTAGGTCGCTCAGGATATATTGTATTTTTTAGTTTGTTTTTTTTATTAGCGTGGCAAAAATTCCATTGGAAAGGTCTTGGTATCATTTTTTTAATCTCTATTTTTTTATTAGGCAGTATTTTCTTTTCTGTCAATAATTTTAAAGCCAGCTTTTTCGCTACGCAGAGTGAAATTCAGCAATATGATAAAGGAAAAGTCGATACATCATCTGGTTTGCGTTTAAATTTTTATAGAAACAGCCTAATGTTGCTGCAGCAACATCCTTGGATAGGAACAGGAACAGGGAGTTTTAAGCAAGCCTATTCCGAGATAGCCAACGATCATCGTGCGGATACAAACAATCCCCATAATGAATATTTGAATATAGGTGTTCAGTTCGGTTTATTAGGCATTATTATACTTATCTCCTTATTCTATACGCATTGGTATGAAAGTTTTAAGCTAGCCCCTGTGCGTAAATATTTTGCTCAATCCATATTAGTTTCAATAGCCGTGGGTTCTTTAGTTAATTCTTGGTTATTGGATGTAACACAAGGTGGTTTTTATGTGTTTTTTACTGCATTAGTATTTAGTGGCCTATCTAAGCAACAGCCTGCGACTACAAACCTATTTTTTAAACTGTAATGGATTGGAACTTATATGGAAGTGCAAAAAAAGAACGCAACGATAATTTTATCAGATAACAACTTTTATATGAAAAAATGGTGCAAAAAAAAGATATTTTTTGTGTTAAATTGAGTGTTCAATTTTTTCTATAGTATTTTATATCCTTGCGTTGAGATATTGGTTTCGCAGCGAAACATAGATCGACTCAAGAAGATCCTTCCCACTATTGGCATGGTTGAATGAAACATTTGCTTTTTTCGCTGTCACGTTTTATCGTTGTTTTTTTATCGAGCAGTCTGGTTTTTTTTGCGCTCGTTGTGTTAGCCGCTCGTCTTTTCACACCTTTTTTAAGCCATCATGCGCAAACCATAGAGCGTTTTGCAAGCAATTTATTGCATAAACCCTTGAAAATTAGTCAATTCAGAGTGACATGGCAAGGCCTAGAACCTATTTTACAAGGTGAACACGTTACTATTTGGAATGATGAGCGAACACAGCCGTTGTTACAAATAAAACAATTAGATATAGGGATTGCTTTTTTTAAAACGCTATTAACAGGGCATGTTCAGTTAGAAGAGATAAATATACACGGAATGGATTTGCTTGTTCGTCAAATTAAAGATAATCAATTTACAGTTAACGGCCTAAGTACATTATTTAAGAAAGACCCGAATGATACTGGCAATGGTATTAAAGAAGCAATTGGGTGGTTGTTGGCAGAGCCAAAATTAAGTTTGCAAGCAATAAATTTAATTTATCATCCCCTAATTGGGCCGAAATGGCCAAATATGCAGCTGAAGGTGCTACTAGAGAATAAACAGAATCGTCACCAATTAAGTGCTCAATTACAGTTTTTAGAAAAAAAGCCTTCAAAATTAATTTTGATTGTAGATGCAACCGGCCCGCTTTCACAACCACAATCCTTGGCGAATTTAAAAGGTCGTTTTTATGTGCAAGGACAATCTATTTTACTCGATAGATGGGTAGCTTTATTAAGAAAAAATTATTCCATTCAAAATGGTATTGCTAATTTTATGATTTGGACAGATTGGCAGCAAAATAACATGACTCAAATGCATGTTTTAATGACTAATACTGAAACTAGTAAGCTACAAATAGAAAAACAGCCTATATTTACATTACTGCCGTTTTCAACCAATTTTTTATGGCAATCCGATGTTAATAAAAATTGGCATGTTAATGCTACCGTACAAAACTTGAGTTTTTTTGCTTGGAAAAAAATACCTGGGATTAAAGGTCTAAACGCTTATGTTCATATTACACCGACATCAGGAGAGCTTATTACGCGCTCAAACGATGTCGTGTTAGATTTTATGAAGTTATTTAAGGAACCGATTCGGCTTGGTTCATTATCTAGCGAGCTACACTGGCAGCGAACAAACAATGGAGTTGTGATACAAGTGCCGAAATTTGATGCATCTAATAAGGATATGTCGGTTAATGGACAAATGGGCTTATTAATGCCAGCTCATCATAAAAATCCAGAGATTAGTTTATTAGCGCATGTTAAAACTGAAAATCCTTCACGTATCGCATACTATTTACCCTTGCCATTTACCGGACCTAAGCTAGTTCATTGGTTAAACGGTGCTATTATAAAAGGTTCGGGTGATGCGAGTATTCTGTTGCAAGGTCCATTTTCTGAATTTCCTTATGATAAAAATCACGGTACTTTTTTAATTGATACACAGATAAAAAATGCAGAATTGCATTATGAATCGGCATGGCCTAACTTACAGCAAATCAATGGCGACCTTCTTTTTTCAGGTCGTCAAATGCAGATGTTAGTGAATTCTGCGCAAATTTTCGGTACCCCTTTAAAAAATATTCGCGCAAATATCCCACTGATTAAAGCGCATGTACAAGCAATATTACACATTGCTGTAGATGATATTACCACTCGATTAGAAAACGGCTTAGCTTTTTTACAAGCAACCCCTTTAGCTAAAGAAATGGGTGGATTGGCAGGCGTAACATTGAATGGCCCTTTAAAGTTAGCGCTACAGTTGATAATCCCTCTTGAATCGGGGAAGAAAAAATTAAAAATTGTAGGGCTTGGTACAACAGAAAATGCTAAAGCGTTGATTCCTTCACATGATATTCAAATAAATAATTTAAAAGGCCATTTTTCTTTTTCACAAGCGGGTGTAGAAGGGAAAAATTTGACGGGTTTATTATGGAATAAACCGATTACTATGGGTATTCGTTCAACGCCAAGCACGCAATTAGCTATCAATTATGATGGCATACAAACTTTATTGAATCCTGAAAAAAATGGCTGGCGTTTTTTAATTAATAATAAAACGGCCCAAGGCAGCGTGTTAGTTCCTAATGGTAAGGGTCAAGCGATAGAGGCAAACTTTGATTCTATTTATTTAACTTCTACTTCTTCAGCGCAGAGTGAATGGAATTTAAAAAAAATTCCAAAGATTAATCTACGAGCCAAGGAAGTTCATTATAACAAGATGGACTTTGGTAAAGTGCAGTTACAGTTGCGCCCCATATTAGCAGGCGTTTCAATTGAAAAATTTCAGGCGGGTAATAGCAACTACCATTTAATTGCCAGTGGCGTTTGGCATAGACAAGAGAACAAATTAACTGAATTTATAGGTCAGCTAGATAGCGCTAACTTGAGTGGTTTTTTACAAAGTTGGGGACTACCAGCAAGTATTACTGCAGAGCAGACACATATCCGATTTAATTTGCGATGGCCCGGTGCACCTTATGATGTTAATTTTGCAAAACTACCTGGTAATTTTTCGTTTACCGCGGCCAATGGCCAGATTGTTGATATTGGATCTAGCGCAGAAGCAAAACTTAGTTTTGGCCGATTACTCATTTTCTTAAGTTTGCAAAGTCTAGGTCGACGTTTACAGTTAGACTTTAGTGATTTAAAGGCAAAAGGGTTTGATTTTACAAGCTTAAAGGGACATTTTAGTTTGAGAGCTGGCAATGCATTTACACAAGATGTTGAGATTGAAGGACCTGTAGCGGCCATTACGATTGCTGGCCGAATTGGGTTACAGGTCAAAGATTACGATCTTACTATTAAAGTGGTTCCCCATTTTACATCCAGTTTACCAGTAATTGTTGGTTTAGCTGGGGGTCCTATTGCAGGTGCTATCGCATGGGTGGCAAATGCGATATTAGGTTCTACTGTGCAAAAAATCGCTGAAACCCGTTATCGTATAACAGGATCGTGGGGTAAGCCGGAAGTTGTAAAAACATCGACTTAGAAGTTAGGCACATTATAAAAAATGTTTACAAAATGTTTTTGTTATTGTATACCGCTCTTACCTGATGCTGTGAAGCTTTCAACTTTACGACAAGCGGTATACGCGTCAAGTGCAATGGTATAGATTATTATACCCACCATAAAAATAATTTTAGGGTGACACCCTAATTAAAAAATAATATTAAGGAAAGAAGTATGCTCGGATCAACTAACCGGTGTTTTTTCTATAGTAATTTAGTTAGAAATCGTGAATCTTCTGTTAACTATCTTCTCTCTGAAATTTTTAGCTTAGATAAATTATCGTGTGAAAGAATGAATTATTTAATTCCATTTTTAGAAGGAATTTCAGCTTCCGAATTTGAATCAGTTATTGGAACGCTTTTAAAAAAATGTTTTTACATTAATCGTGCTTTTTCTGATGCAGTCGATTTTTTGTCAATTTGGTTAGTAAAATCTCCTGAGACGCTTTTGCCTAAATTAAAAAAAAGTGAATTAAAAGAATTTTTTTTTAGAACGCAATATGATAAAGATGGTGATGACTGGCCACTCATTAGATTACTACATGTATTTCTACCTTTTCTTAATGAAAAAGAGTTAACGCCAGATAAAGTAATGAGTTATTTATTCAATAATTTTTGTTTTTTAGATACGCCCGATATTTTTATTCGGATGATAATTGGCTATGATCAACTTGGGCAGCGGTTGGCGCAAATTCATGAGTTATTTCATCAAGCGCTTTTAAAGAAAATGGCTTACATATATCGTAAAGGAATCAATCTAGGCTATCACAGTAACGCTTTGGTAAGGGATTACAGCTCAAGAAGCGTATCATTGCTAGAGCAGACTCGCGATCGTATCGCTGCTGGGGTAGTTTTAAATAATCGTAAGCAAGATGACAAATCCGAACTAGAGTCTTTAGCTTCTTCTCACTCACATAAATTAAAAATTACCTAATCGTTAGACCGCTTTTAGGATGATTAAAATAAAAAATTTTATACTAGAGTCTAAGCTATAAAAATAGAACAGTAACAGTATATGGTTATAGCAGCTCAATAACTTTTTCAGTGTTACTCTAATGCGTATTAACAAAATTGCATCCTATCCTTAGCTACGATAGGATTATAATTATGATAAAAAACAATCTTACACTTGCTCGCGAAGCCCTGTTAGACCCTGCGGGTCTGACGGAAAACCAATTACAAAGGGTTCTTAATGAGTTATTGAGCCCTGCGGTAGATATGGCTGATCTTTACTTTCAAGCGACTCACTCTGAGAGTTGGTTATTAGAAGATGGCATTATTAAAGACGGTAGCTTTAATATTGAGCGCGGCGTAGGTGTACGCGCCATTAGTGGTGAGAAAACAGGGTTTGCTTATTCGGATGACATAGTATTACCTGCGCTTGAATCAGCTGCTAAAATGGCCTCGAGCATTGCCAAAAGTGGCCATCTGGGACGGATTAATGCATGGCAAAAAAAATCGCTTTTAATGCCTTTATATCGACCTATTGATCCCCTTTTATCATTAAATGAAGCCGATAAATTAAAGTTACTGCGTGAAGTAGATGCAGCCGCACGTGCTGCCGATAAGCGTATCCAACAAGTAAATGTAAGCTTAATCGGGGTGCAAGAAACCATTTTGGTGTTAAATAGTGATGGGTCCATGTCGGCGGATATTCGCCCTTTAATTCGTTTAAACGTCAGCGTTATTGCCGAAGAAAAAGGGCAGAGGGAACAAGGTTTCGCCGGTGGTGGAGGGCGCACTGATTACCATTATTTTATACAAGATAACGTAGCCGTTAACTTGGCTAAAGAAGCGGTGCGACAAGCCATTTTAAATTTAGATTCCGTACCTGCGCCGGCGGGTATGATGCCCGTGATCTTGGGTCCAGGCTGGCCAGGCGTATTGTTGCATGAAGCGGTGGGTCATGGCCTAGAAGGTGACTTTAATCGGAAAGGTAGTTCTGCTTTTACGGGACGTATTGGAGAGCGTGTGGCATCCCCAGGTTGTACGGTAGTGGATGACGGTACTTTACCCAATCGGCGTGGGTCACTTACTATTGATGATGAAGGGACGCCTAGCCAAAGAACTGTATTGATTGAAAAGGGTATTCTAAAAGGCTATATGCAAGATAAGCTTAATGCACGTTTGATGGGTACACAATCAACAGGCAATGGGCGCCGTGAATCTTATGCCCACTTGCCGATGCCGCGAATGACTAATACTTATATGTTGCCTGGGCCTTATGCGCCGGAAGCAATTATTGCTTCTGTGGATAAGGGGCTTTATGCCGTTAATTTTTCTGGTGGGCAGGTTGATATTACCTCGGGTAAGTTTGTATTTTCCGCCTGTGAAGCCTATTTAATTGAAAATGGTCAAATAACCCGACCCGTCAAAGGAGCTACTTTAATTGGAAATGGTCCAGAAGTGTTAAACCAGGTTTCCATGATAGGTAATGACCTTAAACTCGATAGTGGAATCGGGAGTTGTGGGAAAGAGGGGCAAAGTGTTCCGGTAGGTGTAGGACAACCTACCTTAAAGATAGATACACTAACAGTAGGTGGCACCGCTATTTAGAAGGTGCCTTCAATTGCACAATGATGTCCAAGCGCCGTTTTTCTGTTGTTAATAACGTCAATTACTACTTTATAAGCCAAATCTACAAAAAACTTATGTTAACAATTAATTCCTATTTTTTGGATACAAGTAGTACTATAACGATGACTCAACTAATCCCATAATTTATGACGATAGAATCTACATCCCATCTCTATACCTATCGCCGTTTATTAGCTTACGTTCAGCGTAATTGGGGTTGGTTTTTGTTAGGTATATTAGGGACTGTCTTTTTAGCGGCTACCGATGCGGGACTTATTTGGTTTTTAAAACCTTTGCTCAATAAGGGTTTTGTTGACAAGGATATGCATTTTATCCGTTATTTACCTTTAATTTTAGTCATTGCTTTCGTTGTGCGAGGCCTTTCCAACTTTTCTTCCGGGTATTGCTTAGCGCGTGTTGCTAGAAGTACGGTGATGGAAATCCGACAAGAAGTTTTGGATAAGTTGTTACGCTTACCCGCTACTTTTTATGATAATACAACTTCCGGCCAATTGTTATCGACGATAATTTATAATGTCGAACAAATAGCAAATGCAAGTACTAATTCATTAATTACCCTGGTACAAGAAAGTGCTTTTATTATTGGTTTAGTTGTCATTATGTTAATGGCAAGTTGGCAATTGAGTTTACTTTTTTTTATTGCTGTTCCTACGATGGTTTGGATTGCACGCCATTCCAGCCGACGTATGCGTGGTTTAAATAAAGCCGTCCAAGATTCCATGAGTGAATTAACACAAGTGGCCGAGGAAGTAATAGATGGTTATAAAGTTATTCGCACCTTTGGAGGAGAAAAATATGAAACTCAAAAGTTTACAGCCTTACTAGGAAAAAATCGTTTTCGTGAATTAAAAGTAGTCGTAACTAATTCTTTGGCAAGTACAGCGGTTCAGTTAATTGCCGGAGGAATTGTTGTAATTACAATTTATCTGGCGACAGCGCATTTAACGCATATTACTGCGGGTGGTTTTGCCTCTATGGTCAGTGCTATGTTGTTATTATTAAAACCCATGCGCAATTTAGCGGCAGTTAATAGCATTATTCAGCGTGGACTTGCTGCAGCAAATAGTATTTTCGGTTTATTGGATGAAAAGTCAGAACGTGATGATGGCGTGCATACTTTAGCTGTTGCAAACGGCGCGTTAGCATATAGCGATGTTAGTTTTTCTTACGTGCCAAATCAAGTGGTTTTGCAAGGAATTAATTTCCAAGTTAATCCAGGTGAAACAGTTGCCTTAGTAGGACGTTCTGGAAGTGGAAAATCTACGTTAGTTAATCTATTACCTCGTTTTTATGATAATTATAAGGGTCAAATCCTTATTGATGGTATTGATATTCGTGAGTTAAAGCTTCACGATCTACGCAGTCAATTTGCATTAGTTTCCCAGCATGTTACGTTATTTAACGATACCATCGCACATAATATTGCTTACGGACAATTAAGTAACGTTAGCGAGTCTATGATTGTTCGTGCGGCAAAAGCGGCACACGCGATGGAGTTTATTCAGCAATTACCGGATGGAATTAACACTTTAATCGGTGAAAATGGTGTGTTACTATCAGGTGGTCAACGGCAACGGATTGCAATTTCACGTGCTTTACTAAAAAATGCACCTTTTTTAATTTTAGACGAAGCAACTTCCGCCTTAGATACCGAAGCAGAGCGACATATACAAGCGGCATTAGAGGAACTTATGCACAATCGCACTACGTTAGTTATTGCCCATCGACTTTCTACTGTAAAAAAAGCCAGTAAAATTTTAGTTTTAGATGCAGGTTGTATTGTGGAAACAGGTACACACCAAGAATTAATTCAAAAAAATGGTTATTATGCTAAGCTGTATAGTATGCAGTTTGCTGTTTAACGATTAATGCGTTATTAAGCACTTTGCTACATAGTTTTCATTGAATATATAAGGAAATAATTCAATGTTAGACAAAAAAGATTGTAAAGTTTGTAATGGTTCTGCTTATTTTGTGGGTTCTCGTAGAGGAAACTATAAAAAAGATACAACGTTTCACTATTATTCCTGTCCGAATTGTTATTTTTCTTTTGTCGGTAATCCTTGGCTGGAATTTGATAAAATTTATTCTCATGCTTATTATCATGGAAAAGGAGCTGATCCTTTAGTTGATTATTTCTTTGAACTAAATCATTCGGAATCTACAATTAGGAAATATGAATGGCAAGGTTTAGCTAGGGTGATAAATCGTTTTCTACCGAATAAACATGCGCAATATTTAGACTATGGTTGTGGCAGCGGTGGTTTAGTTAGGTACTTATCTTATAATTCTTGTTATCAATGTTTTGGATTTGAAGAAGGAAATATAACTTCAAATTTGAACGATATTTGTCTATTAAGCAAAGTAGATCTAGAAGCGCGAAAAAATACTTTTGACATAATTACTGCTATTGAAGTGATTGAACATAGCGTAGACCCTTTATCTTTTTTGAAAGAAGTTCGGTCTTTATTAAAACCTAAAGGAGTTTTCTTTTTTACAACAGGGAATGCTAAGCCCTGGAGAAAAAAGCTACTAAATTGGTCTTATGCTTCTATTCCAGAGGTTCATATTAGTTTTTTTGAGCCTAGTACATTAGCATTAGCATTGGAGAAAAGTGGTTTTAAGATAGAATTTAAAGGATTTATACCAGGATTTTCCGATATTATTAAATTTAAAGTATTAAAAAATTTACGCTATCGCTCAAAATCAAAATTATTTGACATTCTTCCTTGGTCTTTAATTTCTAGATTAATTGATAAAAAATTTAAACTCAGTCATCATCCAATTGGGATTGCTATTTAGGAAAAAATGAGTTTACCACTACAATTATCAGTGATAGTACCTGTTTATAATGAAGAAAATAATATTATTCCTTTTTTACAGCGTATTGAGTTTGTTTTAAGGAATAAAGGACTGAGTTATGAAATTATTTTTTGTCTAGACCCTCCATCTGATAATAGTGAGCAAGTGATTCGAAAACAAATTGAGCATAATTCTAATATTAAATTATTACTATTTTCGAGAAAATTTGGGCAGCCAGCGGCCACTATGGCGGGTATTTTGTATTGTAGAGGTGCAACTTGTGTTGTTATAGATGTGGATCTTCAAGATCCTCCTGAAGTAATTGAAACTTTATATAATAAACTGCAAGAAGGATATGACGTTGTTTATGCGACCCGGGGTTCTCGTCGTGGTGAAACAAAAATTAAAAAATTGATAAGCTACATTGGCTATAAGTTGATTAACAAGCTAAGTGAAGTAGAAATACCTGCTAACACGGGTGACTTTCGCATTATGACGCGCCGCATTATTGAAGAATTAAGAGGTTTAAACGAAGCACATGGATTTTTACGAGGATTAGTCGCTTATATTGGTTTCCGCCAAACTTTTATTACTTATGAGAGAGAATCTCGTTTTTCTGGAAGAGGAAATTATAATCGATTCACAGGTTCAATTAAAATAGGCTTAAATGGTTTAATTAGTTTTAGTAGTCGTCCTTTACAGTGGATGTCTTTTATCGGAGCTTTTATGGCCGTATTGAGTTTTTTGCTAGGCGCATGGTATGTGTTTCAAAAATTATTTCATGTTGACTTGACTCCGGGTTTGTCGACGACAATATTAGTTATAACTTTTTTTTCCGGTATTCAATTGCTATCTTTAGGTTTAATGGGTGAATATATCAGCCGTATCTATGACCAAGTAAAAAATCGTCCACTTTATATTATTGATAAAATTATAGAAAATAATAAGCTTATAAATTCTGAGCGATTGCTAGAAAAAACTAATAGTTAGTTAAAAGAATTATTTTTTTAGGATTTCTTTGTGCGTTATTTTGTAACGGGATGTGCAGGGTTTATTGCTAGTCATTTAGTCGATAGGTTATTAAAGTTAGGCCATGAGGTTACTGGTTACGATAATTTTTCTACAGGTTTTTTAGAGTTTTTAGAACAAGCAAAAAAAAATACAAGCTTTAAGTTAATTAAAGGGGATTTGTTAGATAGAGAAAGTTTAACAAAATATTTACAACCTAATTGTCAGGCAGTATTTCATTTTGCGGCTAATGCCGATATAAAGTTAGGGACTAAACATCCAGATAAAGATTTAAAACAGAATACGTTAGCAACGTTTAATATTTTAGAAGCGATGCGTCAAAAAAAAATAAAACGTATCATTTTTGCCTCTACAGGTTCTATTTATGGAGAAGCTAAGCAGATTCCTACGCCTGAAGCCGCTATTTTTCCTATTCAAACTTCTCTTTATGCGGCTTCAAAATTAGCGGCGGAGGCTTTAATTCAGGCTTATGCGGAAGCATTTAATATACAAGCTACTATTTTTCGATTGGTATCCATTTTAGGCGAACGGTATAGTCATGGTCATGTATTTGATTTTTATAAACAGTTATTAAAGGATCCTAAAAATTTGCAGGTTTTAGGCGATGGTAAGCAGTGTAAATCTTATTTATATGTGCAAGATTGTATCGACGGAATTTTACTTGCTTTAGAAAAAGCGAATGAAAAAATTAATATCTTTAATTTAGGAACGGATACTACCTGTCAAGTCAATGATTCAATCCAATGTATTACTGAGACCTTGGGGTTATCACCGGTTTTGCACTATTCCGGGGAGCAGCGAGGTTGGATTGGGGATAATCCTTTTATTTATTTAGATATTAGTAAAATATCTAAATTAGGCTGGGAACCCAAATTAAATATTCTAGAGAGTGTGGTTAGGACCGTGAATTATTTAAAACAAAACCCTTGGCTTATAGGAATGAGAGTATGAAAGTTACTCGGCAAACTAGGAATATACCGCTCGAACTTGAAAATGCGAACTTTTTAAGTGAAGAGCGAGCGGTATACCGATCACATAGCAGTCACAATCAAAGCTTGTGTACCGCTACTCAAGAGGAGAATCGCAGTTCTTCTCTTGAAAATTTCCATCGCGAGAAGAGGCACTTGGAAATGCAACTTCGCATTTCCAAGTGCGATGGATATATATAGCGAATGAAATTACTGAATAAAAAAGCAATTATTAGTGGTGCTAGCCAAGGTTTAGGTGCAACGATAGCCGATTTTTTTGTTAAAGAAGGTGCTAGTGTTGTTATTTGCGCTCGAGATAAAAAGTTACTTTTTGAAAAAAAAGATAAATTACAAGCGAGGGCGCCTAATGCAGTGAAAGTTGTTGCAGTGGTTGCGGATGTTTCTTCTCCTAAAGAAGTTAGGCAACTGCTTGAAGCAGCAGAAGTGGAGTTAGGTGGTTTAGATATTTTAGTAGCCAATGCGGGTATTTACGGACCAAAGGGTTGTTTTGAGACCAATGATTGGGAGGAATGGAGTCGGACTATCGATATTAATTTAAAGGGAACGGTGCTTCAATGTCGTGCTGTCATTCCTTTATTTAAAAAGAAAAAACAAGGAAAAATAATTTTAATTTCAGGTGGTGGTGCAACAAAACCTATGCCAAATTTCAGTGCTTATGCGGCTTCCAAAGCTGGAATTATTCGTTTTTCTGAAACATTAGCACAAGAACTTTCTTCTTTTAATATTAATGTGACGGCGATAGCTCCAGGCGCATTAAACACGCGACTGTTAGATGAGGTATTGAATGTTGGACCTGAAATTGTCGGTGAAAAAACTTATCAAGCGGCGCTTCAACAGAAGAAAAAAGGTGGAGATTCTTTAGAGCTGGCGGCGGAACTCTGTGTTTACCTTGCATCGGAAACGAATGGTATTACCGGTAAATTAATCAGTGCTATTTGGGATCCTTGGAAAAATTTACATGAATATTATGGGGAAATAATAAATACGGATATCTATACGTTACGTAGAATTGTACCAGCGGATCGAGGTATTCATTGGAAATCTTTTCAATGAAGGTGGCTATTATTGGTTGTGGTTTGATTGGTAATAAAAGAGCAAAGAATTTAAAAGACTGCTCTTTGCTGTTTTGTGCAGATAAAAATTTTGAGCGAGCAAAAGCTTTAGCAGCTTGGAATAATGGTTGTCTGGCAGTTCGGAATTGGTATGAAATTTTAGGTAAGCCAGAAGTTGAAATTATTATTATAGCAACGACACATGATAGGTTAGCAGAAATTACCCTAGCGGCCGTGCGATCGGGCAAACATGTATTAGTTGAAAAACCAGCGGCGCGTTTTAGTGATGAATTAGAACCTGTTATTAAAGCAGTGGAAGAATTTGGTACTTTAGTGAGAGTAGGTTTTAACCATCGTTACCATAAAGCGTTTCGTAAAGCTTATGACTTATACCAATCGGGCCAGTTAGGTGAACTTATGTTTATTAGAGGTCGTTATGGACATGGTGGGAGAATCAATTATTCTAAAGAATGGCGAGCTGACCCCCTGATATCAGGGGGAGGTGAGCTGATTGATCAAGGTATGCATTTAATTGATCTTTCACGATGGTTTCTAGGTGAATTTACTGAAGTGGATGGTTTTGCGCATACCTATTATTGGGATATGCCAGTAGATGATAACGGTTTCATGTTATTGAAAACCTCGGCTAAAAAATCTGCTTTTTTACAGGTAAGTTGCACGGAATGGAAAAATTTATTTTCATTTGAAATATATGGAAAGAAGGCAAAACTCGAAATTCAGGGACTAGGAGGAAGTTATGGGATTGAGCGTCTTATATCTTATAAAAATTTACCTGAAATGGGGCCGCCAGAAACAGAAATTTGGGAGTTTCCGATGCAGGATGATTCATGGGAAGTAGAATTTAAATGCTTTGTAGAAGACATTAAAAAAAATCGCTCTTCGGGTCCAGATTTAAACGATGCTTATGTGGCACTCAATATTGTAAAAAAAATAGCGCAAGGATCTGGCTATGATTATTACCCGTAGTCCTTTACGTATTTCGTTAGGGGGAGGAGGAACCGATCTTCCCTCTTATTATTCAAATTATGGGGGATTTCTCATAGCAGCAGCTATTGATAAATATGTTTACATTACATTACATCAAACGTTTGTTGAAGAATTGATTATTAAATATTCTAGTTTGGAAAAAGTGAAAAATATAGAGGCTATTCAACACCCGATTATTCGCGAGTCATTAAAATATATTGAAATTGAGTCACCTCACTTGGAAATATCAAGTATGGCTGATATTCCTGCGGGTACAGGATTGGGTTCATCAGGCAGCTTTACTACCGCACTTTTAAAAAATTTGCATATGTTTAAAAAAAACTTGATTCATACTAAAGAATTAGCTGAACAAGCTTGCTATATAGAATTGGAAAGATTAGCTGAGCCCATTGGCAAACAAGATCAATATATTGCGGCTTACGGTGGTTTAACCTGTTTTGAATTTCTGCCGGATGGTTCCGTGAATGCTTTTCCTTTGAAAATAGATAAAGAAACACTTTATAGTTTAGAAGATAATCTGCTTTTATTTTTTACAGGGTATTCGCGTTCAGCATCGAGTCTGCTTAAAGAGCAAGATGATAAGACGAAAGATAAGGATCCGACGATACTTGAATATCTTCACTTTATTAAAAAATTAGGATGGGAAAGTAAAAAAGCCTTAGAATCTGGAAATTTAATAACATTTGCTGAAGTCATGAATGAGCATTGGCATTATAAAAAAAACTTTTCGAAAAAAATGAGTAATGAAGAAATTAATCAATGGTATGGAATAGCCATAGAAAATGGTGCGCTAGGTGGGAAATTAATCGGTGCCGGTGGAGGTGGTTTTCTTATGCTTTATGCACGGGATAAGGTACAGTTACGCCGTGCAATGCGTAAAGTGGGTCTGGAAGAAGTGCGATTTCGATTCGATTTTGAAGGAACAAAACTAATTACCCAATCTTAAATTTTTTTGTGGGCTGGTTGATGCTATGGAAAATTTATTCACTATGGTTATTTTAGCAGGTGGATTAGCAACACGGTTGCGTCCCATCACTGATAAAATTCCTAAGTCTATGATTCTTATTCACGGAGAACCCTTTATTTCTCACCAATTACTCTTGTTAAAAAAAAAGGGTTTAAAAAAGTTGTTTTATGTGTAGGCTATTTAGGTTATTTAATACAAAATTATGTGCAGAATGGAGAGCGATTTGGGTTATCAGTGACTTATTCGCAGGATGGGGAAATTTTATTAGGAACTGCAGGCGCTATTAAAAAAGCTTTACCTTTATTAGAAGATAATTTTTTTATTATTTATGGTGATAGCTATTTAGACTGTGACTATGAAAGGATCCAGCGAGCATTTAAGAAAGCCAATAAGCTCAGTTTAATGACTGTATTTAAAAATAATAATCAAGGTGATAAAAGCAATATTACATTTAAAAATGGAGAAATTATTGAATACGATAAAGAGAAAAGTAATTCAAATATGCAATATATTGATTACGGAATAAGTATTTTTAATAAATCTACTTTTCTGAATATTCTGGAAAGCAATTTTTATGATCTTGTATGTTTGTATAAGAAATTATTAATTAATAAACAATTAGCTGCTTTCCAAGTATACCAACTTTTTTATGAGATTGGTTCACTAGCGGGACTATTTTCTTTTAATAATTATCTCAAAAATAAGAATCTACTTAATAAAACACTGAATTAGAATGCTTCAATATTTGGAAAAGGAATTTTTATGTTCGTAAAGCAATTTTTAGCTGAAATCAAACAAATTGCCGATCAGCTGGATAATCAGCCTATCCGCTTAGTCATCGATTTACTATATGAAATGCGTTGTAGAAAAGGACGTTTATTTATTTTAGGTGTGGGGGGTAGCGCAGCAAATGCTTCCCATGCAGTCAATGATTTTAGAAAAATTACCGGTATAGAAGCTTATGCACCAACCGACAATGTTGCAGAATTAACGGCACGGGCTAATGATGAAGGATGGTCATCTATTTTTAGTCATTGGTTAGCGGTAAGTTGTTTGTCTGTAAATGACATGTTATTTGTTTTTTCTGTGGGAGGAGGTAATTTAGCTAAAAATATTAGTTCTAATTTAGTGATGGCTTTGCAATATGGCAAAAAAACGGGATCAAAAATTGTGGGTATTGTTGGTCCTGACGGGGGATATACAGCGCAAGTTGCGGATGTTTGTATACGTATTCCTTTAGTCAACGCTCTGCATGTTACACCTCACGCAGAGGCTTTTCAGGCTGTGGTTTGGCACTTATTAGTTTCTCACCCTAAGTTAAAAATAACTGAAACTAAATGGGAGTCTTTGCATGAAGTTAAAAGCTTAATGTAAATAGATAGTTGTTAATATTTGTAGAGCATTTGAATTTTATGGAAAAAATTAAATGAGATTGGAAAAATTGCCTATTAACTTGTTTGCCGATGGAGCAGATAAGGCAGAAATGTTAGCGCTTTACCAAAATCCTCTTATCAAAGGCTTTACAACTAATCCTAGTTTAATGCGTAAAGCAGGAATTTTTGATTATGCCTCATTCTGTTTAGAAATTTTGCAGGCAATTCCTGATCGTCCTATTTCATTCGAAGTTTTTTCAGATGATTTACAGGAAATGAAATGTCAAGCGTTAAAAATTAGTCAATGGGCAGAAAACGTTTATGTTAAAATTCCAATAAGTAATATCTATGCAGAATCGACATTTGGATTAATTGAAGAGTTATCTAACAGGGGAGTCAAACAAAATATTACGGCGATTACAACACTAGAGCAGGTTTTAGCGGTAAGTGACGCATTGGGTAAAAAAACTTTTGCTTTTATATCTGTTTTTGCCGGAAGAATCGCTGATACTGGCATTGATCCGGTTCCATTAATGGGTAATGCAGTAGAAATGATAAAAGACCGTGGCAATCAAAAGCTTATTTGGGCAAGTACTCGAGAAGTACTGAATATTTTTCAAGCCGCAGCGATAGCGTGCCCAATTATTACCGTTAACAGCGATATTTTAAAAAAAATAAGCTGGGTTGGTAAAGATTTAAATGAAGTTTCATTATCTACCGTAAAAATGTTTAGTGAGGATGCCATAAAATCAGGTTTTGTGTTATAAAATTAATAAATTATTTTATTTAGATGGAAACTTTTAAAAGGATGGTGACGTTGAACATGACTTATTCTTTTCGACATTTTTTTGGGATAATTTTACTGTATTCGGTTTTTAGTTTAGCGTTACTCGCGCCGATTTTAGGTAATGAGGTTATGCCAAGTCGGGCGCCAGATTTTATTTCCCATACTATTAAAGTGATTCAAGCGGCAGCTACTTTACAAGAAGAACAATTTTCCATTCGCGCGGAATCTTTAGCCCCGAATGCTTTAGGTTATCCTGCTTTTCAATTTTATTCACCTTTTCTTTTTACCGTTTCCGCCTATATTTATAGGTTTTTTTCTCTATCTAATCCTTTTATTTCCTTAAAAATTAGTCTTTGGCTATCGATTATAACAGGAGGGCTTTATATTTATCGTTTGGCTAGAGAAATAAATAAGCAAGAAATAAGTGCAGTATTAGCTGGAATAACCTATATGTCTGTACCTTGCTTATTAATTAATATTAATATCCGAGAAGATTTTACGAAAGTTGTTGGTCAAGGAATATTACCCATCGTTTTATACTATACTTATAAGACTTTTTTTCTGAAAACTATTCTATTAAAGAGCTTTGCATAACTGGTTTAACGTGGGCATTACTTGCTATGACCCGTTTGGTTACTTTTTTGAATGCTTCATGGTGATGGTTTTATTTTTTATTTTTTTGAAAAAAACTAACCGTTTTAAGAGTTTATCATCGTGTTGATAAATTTAAAAAAATCAATGAATATCGATAAAGCACTTTTGTGGATTTTTTTATTGACCTTATTTTTAGTTTGGTCGCCCATTGATTTCTGGAAATTTCTTCCCCATGTCGTTGCTATAATGCAGTTTGCGTATCGTTTTTTAGCCCAATTAATGTGGGCGGGTTCTTTGCTAGTTTCTGTGGCAATTGCATCGTTAATAAATTCTCCACGCCCAATGCAAATTTTGTGTGTAGAAGTATTAATCATTTCTTTGAGTAGTATAGGTTGGTTGATGACTTATTCTACGGCAGCTGTAACTGTCGATGGAATAAAACAAATGGCCGTTGCTGGTTGGGCGCAGACAGATTATTTGTTAAAAGAATTATTTTTTTTTAATGCTAATTTTTCAAATAACCAGAAATTAACTACGGATGAAAAGTTAAACCCGTATTATTCTTCTGTTTTACCTACTTTAAACTTTAAAGAAATGCAAAAAAATTGTGTAAAATTAGGACAAAAACGACATTGTTGTTTATCGGTATCTAATCCAGGTTTATTTAAATTTCCTTTCATTTATTATCCCGATTTGCTCAATGTCGTTGTAGATGGCCAGAAAAAAATTGATTATATGCCTTCTAGAACCAAAAATTATTGGTTAGTTAAGCTGCCTTTGAGCACAGGAACATATGTAGTGACAATTACAGTTGCAGGTCTTGTTTGGACGAATTGGTTTAGTGGATTAGCTTGGTTTGTGCTAGTAGCTGTATTTTCTATTAGTTTAATAAAGAGAAAATACCTAAATTTATCACTAGCCAAGAAATTTAATTTAACTTAGCTTATCCATATTTCGCTAAAAATTACAGATTTTTAAAAAAGCTTTATCTTTTTTAGTTATATAAAAAAGGCGTGTTATATATTAGTTTTAGTGATTAGATAGTTCTTTTAGAATAGAAGTTAAGGATGACGCACTTATTTTCAGCATTTGTAGCTTTCTTTATTACGTTATTGTGTATTATCTTACTAAAACCTTTAGCGGTACGCCTTGGTTTAGTTGATGCGCCAAATAGTCGGAAACATCATCAGGGCGAGATTCCCTTAATAGGTGGTTTAGCGATGTTTATCGGCTTTTTAGCCGCACTATTAACTTTACCGATTTCTTTACAAGATTATCGTAGTTTTATCGCAGGATCTGCGTTACTAGTTTTTGTTGGGTTACTCGACGACTTTCATGAGCTTTCTCCTAAGAGCCGATTTTTAGCGCAAATTATTGCATTATTATTAATGTTTTTTTGGGGTGGAATAAAATTAACCCATCTTGGAAATTTAATTTTTTATAGAGAGATAGGGTTAAATATTTATAGTCTTCCCGTTACTGTGATAGCCGGATTAGGAATTATTAATGCTATTAATATGACTGACGGTATTGATGGATTGGCAGGAACGTTGGTACTTACCGAACTAATAATGTTAATTCAGTGTGCAATATTAAATCATCAATTTATAGCCGCTCATATTTTACTATTAATTGTTGCCACAGTATTGGCATTTTTATGTCTTAATTTTAGATGGCCTGGGTGTGTACATGCACAAGTTTTTATGGGTGATGCAGGGAGTATGCTTTTAGGTTTTATTTTAGTTTGGTTTTTAATTGAACTTTCTCAGACAGGATCGCATGCAGTGACTCCTGTTACGATGTTGTGGATTATGTCATTGCCTTTGTTTGACACAACCGCGGTGATGCTTTACAGAGCGAGTAAAAGGAAATCAATTTTTTCTTCTGACCGACAACATTTGCATCATTTATTAACGGATTTGAATTTATCGGCTGCGCAAATTAGTCTTATCCTAGGGAGTATAAATTTAATACTAGCGGTTATTGGTTTGTTAGGATTTTACTACCAATTAGCAGAAGGAATATTGTTTATTAGTTTTTTAATACTTTTTACGCTTTATTTTATAAGTGTAACTTATTTACGATTATGGCTTTATAGAAAGAGAAATAGCTTATATTTTGTTCATTTATTAAGTAAAAACTAAAAAATACTTGCATTCTTTTCTAATTATGTATAAAAACTAAGTTGTTACTAGAAATTGTATAGTGCCCTTGATAAACTATAAATTTAGTAACAGAAAAATTTTTCTTAATCCATTTTTATTACAGAGGATAGATGATCATGATCATGAAAAAGACGGGTCTCGTTATTGTTGCGGCGGCGGCTGCTATCATACTTTCAGGTTGTGCCACGGGCGCGCGTAACGTACCTGAAAATATGCCGATTTGTGAAACACCTTGCGCAACCTCATCCAACCAATGTAAATGTATGAGTACTTGTAAACAAGTATGTCCAACCAAAAAACATAAAAGGCATCACCACCGTCGCTGTAGAGCAGAAAATGCACAAGCGCAAATGAATGCATAAAAATTAATTTACTACTGTTTAAATGGCTTTCCATTAATGAACGGTGTGTGTAAAATAAAGCCGCGTAACTATTCGCGGCTTTTTTTATCGCTCATTAGCACGCTAGGTACGAAACTCCTAAAATTTTTAAAGTGTTAAAAAATTTATAGATAGGTTATTTTTTTAATGAATTTTCTCGGGTTTGGTCTTGGTTTACGTGCGCAACATTACCAAGCTATTTTAGAAGATCGCCCTAAAGTTGATTGGTTTGAAGCGATTACTGAAGATTATTTAGTAGAAGGTGGTAGACCACTTTATTATCTTAATCGCATTCGTGAACATTATCCTTTAGTCATGCATGGTGTGTCCTTGTCGATAGGGAGTTGCGATCCTATTAATTTTGAATACTTAAAAAAGGTTAAAGTGTTAGCCACTTCGGTACAGCCGGCGTGGATATCTGATCATTTATGTTGGACAGGCATTAATGGTTTAAACGCCCATGATCTTTTGCCGCTTCCTCTGACGGAAGAAGCTTTGAAACACGTCGTGGAGCGTGTTAAGCAAGTACAAGATTTTCTAGGACGACAAATTTTATTAGAAAACGTATCAAGCTATATTGAATATCAAAGTTCGATGATGAAAGAGTGGGAGTTTTTAACGGCTATTGCCGAACAAGCGGATTGTTTTATTTTGTTAGATATTAATAATATCTATGTCAGTGCCGTGAATCATCAATTTGATCCCTTAGCGTATTTAAATAATATTCCAACCCATCGCGTACGACAATTTCACTTAGCCGGTCATAAAAACTGTGAAGATTATATTATTGATACACACGATGCACCGATTATCGATTCTGTGTGGTCGCTTTATGCAGCGGCTGTGCGTCGATTTGGTAAAGTTTCGACGATGGTAGAACGTGATGATAATATTCCAGAATTACCAGAATTATTAACCGAATTACAACAGGCAAAACAGATAGCAGAAACGGTATGGAAAGAAGAAAATGCAACCATTAGCTAATCTACAAGAGGCATTACAAAATCATTTATTAAATGAGGATGAGTCTATTACGCAGCAATTAATTCGGCCAGTTAACGGACTGCTAGCTGAGCGCTTAGCTGTTTATGCAAATGCCTATCGCTGGCGGCTTATTGATGCATTACAGAAAGAATATAGGTTATTACATACCCATCTGGGCGATGAGCGATTTACAGAGCTATCTGAGGTATATATAGATGAATATCCTTCACGTTTTTATTCTATTTCTGATTTTACTAAACAATTACCTCAGTTTTTGTTCACGTATGAGCCAGAGCAACCTTACCTGAGCGAATTAGCGGGGCTTATTAGTGCCTTAAGTTTTAGTTTGGAGTCTAGCGATGCGGCTCTTCTTAGCGTTAATGCTTTAGCTGAAGTGCCTATGCAAAACTGGCCTTCTCTTTGTTTTAAATACCATCCTTCCGTTCAATATTTGACATTTCAATGGAATACCTTCGCGCTTTGGAAAGCACTAGTACAAAAAAAAGCCATTCCGATGATGCAGCAAGAAAATTCGTATTGCATTGTTTGGCGCAAGGAATTACAGTCTTATGCTAATAGTTTGACGAAGCCAGAGGTTATCGTTTTCCAAGCCTTGCAATCAGGTACTTGTTTTGCGGATGCGTGCGAAACCCTTTATAAAAGCGGCTTAAGTAGCGAAACTGAAGCAGCCACATTAGTGGCTAATTGCTTGACACGCTGGCTAAATGATCATTTGTTTTCGGAGGTTTATATCCCTTAAATGGTAACACGATATATTTTTATCACAGGTGGCGTTGTTTCTTCCTTAGGGAAGGGTATTGCGGCGGCTTCTTTAGGCGCTATTCTAGAATCGCGAGGCCTTAAGATTAGCCTAATTAAACTAGACCCTTATTTAAATGTCGATCCGGGGACCATGAGTCCTTATCAACATGGCGAAGTTTTTGTAACAGAAGATGGTGCTGAAACAGACCTTGATCTGGGACATTATGAGCGTTTCGTCCGTGCTAAAATGACGCGAGATAATAATTTTACGGCAGGTCAAATTTATGCGCGTGTCTTGCGTAAAGAACGTCGTGGTGATTACTTAGGTGGTACTGTGCAAGTTGTTCCTCATGTCACTGATGAAATCAAGCATGCGATTATTAAGGGTGCTAAGAATGCTGATATTGCTTTAGTTGAGATTGGTGGTACTGTAGGCGATATCGAGTCACTTCCTTTTTTAGAAGCAATACGCCAATTACGTATTGAATTAGAAAGTTGGCAAACTTTATTTATTCATACAACTTTAGTGCCTTATATTGCAACCGCGGGTGAAATTAAAACCAAACCTACCCAGCATTCGACAAAAGAATTAGGTTCTTTTGGTATTCAAGCGGATATATTGATTTGTCGATCAGAAAAAGAAATTCCAGAGCAGGCGCGAGAAAAAATTGCTTTATATACGAATGTAAAGCGAGCAGGTGTTATTTCATTGCCGGATGTAGATGATATTTATCTTGTCCCCTTATTATTGCACGAGCAAGGGCTTGACGAAATGGTGCTGCAGCGATTTGCTTTAAAGGATTATCCAGCCGCTGATTTAAAGTCTTGGGAAGAAGTAGTTGCAGCGAAAAAAACCCCAACCGCAGTAGTGAAAATTGGCATGGTAGGTAAATATATGGGTTTAGCCGATTCGTATAAATCCTTAAGTGAAGCTTTAATGCATGCAGGTATTAAAACGCATACCGAAGTTAATATAGTTTATATCGATGCGGAAGCTTTAGAGCAACAAGGTACTAAATTATTAGAGCCCTTGGCGGCTATCGTGGTCCCTGGTGGATTTGGTAAGCGAGGTATTGATGGCAAAATAATGGCGGCGCAATATGCGCGTGAAAACAATATACCTTATCTCGGGATATGTTTAGGTATGCAAACGGCACTTATAGAATTTGCGCGTCATGTAGGATTAGAGAATGCCCACAGTACCGAATTTTATCCAGAAACACCTTACGCTGTAGTTGCTTTAGTTACTGAATGGGTTACGCGTGAAGGTAGACGTGAAAAGCGTGATAAAGATTCTGACTTGGGTGGTACAATGCGTTTAGGAGGGCAAACATGCCGTCTTAAGGAGGGAAGTAAAGCAAGAATTTTATATGGTCAGGATACTATTGTTGAACGTCATCGCCATCGCTATGAAATTAATGATCTACTATTGCCTAAGCTTGAAGAGCAAGGGTTAATCATTTCTGGTCGTTCGGAAGATGGAAATTTAGTTGAAATGATTGAGTTGAAAAATCATCTTTGGTTTATTGGCTGTCAATTTCATCCGGAGTTTACATCGAATCCGCGCGATGGACATCCTTTGTTTGTTAGTTTTGTTGAGGCAGCGCGCTTGCAACATGCTAATAGCTTAAAGATAGCTAAAGTAATTTCGACTTAGACTTAGACTCGTTTATGTGCTACGTATGCTTGCGTAAATTCATAAGTGCAGTGTTATACAGTTAAAAAGTTTACATTTTCAAGTACGAGCGGTATGTAAAAAACGTATAAATATCATGGACGGTTAATGTGATGGATGGAATAAAAGAAGAGCTATTTTCAAAACACGACATACTTCTAAATAATGACTATGTTGTTTCTAGGGTATCGTTAGATACAAACTATCGTCTTGCTTTAAGAGATATTTATGATGGGTTTAAGCAATGGCGTATTTGGCTTTTATTAGCTTGGCAAGATATTAAACTTCGTTATCGCAGGTCAACCTTGGGCCCTTTTTGGATTACGCTAAGTATGGCGGTGACAATCTACACAATGGGATTGTTATATGGGCGATTGTTTAAAATGGATTTAGCTCAATACTATCCTTTCCTCGCTACTGGCATTTTGAGCTGGAGCCTTATTTCATCGCTATTAACAGAAGGGACAAGTATTTTTGTTGACTCCGAACAATTTATCAAGCAAATGAAACAACCGTACTCGGTATTTGTTTTTAAGACAGTTACAAAATGCTTTATTATTTTCTTACATCATATTTTAGTGCTTGTCCCTATTATTCTTTTTTTTAATGTTAAAGTTAATTTTTATTCACTGTTTGCTTTGTGGAGTTTAATAGTTATTTGGTTAAATGGAATTTCTTATGGGGTTATATTAGCTATTTTAGGCACTCGATTTAGGGATATAGTGCAATTAATTAGTAGTCTTGTACAAGTCATATTTTTTTTGACGCCTATTATATGGTCGCCTAGCGTATTACCTGAACGTTACCAGTATATCGTTAATCTTAATCCATTCGCACAATTTATGGAGCTACTAAGAAGCCCTTTATTAGGAACGCTTCCCTCAAATTATACTATTTTTTTTATTACGATTGTAACATTACTGGGATTTTTTGTTTCTTTTATAATATTTTCGCGTTATCGCGTTAGAATTGCTTATTGGCTGTAAGGATCAATAATGGCCTCGATACATCTGGATTCAGTTTCTGTTGATTTTCCCATCTATAACTTAAGTGCTCGTTCGTTAAGAAAACAGTTTTTGCGCCTAACGACGGGAGGAGCTTTAAATAGTAAAGAAAATATTGTTGTAGTAAAAGCCTTAGATAAGGTGACGCTTAAAATAAATCATGGTGATCGTGTTGGACTCATTGGTCATAATGGAGCAGGAAAAAGTACGCTGCTACGCGTATTAGCTAAAATTTATGAGCCTATCCAAGGACGAGTTTATAATGAAGGTAAAGTTTCCCCTTTATTGAATGTCATGTTAGGTATTAACCAGGAATCGACAGGATATGAGAATATTATGGTAAGGGGATTATTATTAGGTTTAACACGTAAGCAAATTCGAGATAAATTAGTTCAGATTGCTGAGTTTACTGAATTAGGCGACTATTTATTTGCGCCCGTGCGCACGTATTCTTCCGGTATGCAGTTACGTTTAGCCTTTGCTGTTGTAACATGTATTAAACCTGATATCTTACTCATGGATGAAATGATAGAAGTGGGTGATGCAGATTTTTTAAAAAAAGCAAAAAGTCGTTTAAGCGAATTTATTGATAAATCAAGTATTTTAGTGTTGGCCTCACATTCCAGTGAAACCATTCGGAGATTTTGTAATAAAGTAGTTTTATTGGAGAAAGGGACCGTTAAATATTTTGGGCCACTAGAGGAAGGATTTGAAAAGTATAAGGTTTTAGCGTCAATATAAATTTTTTTAAAAGCGGTCTACTACGAGCGCATGAAAACGCGAACTTGTAGGGTAGGATACCTACAACATAATCAGCACGCCGATTGTTCTGACCCTAAAAAGTTCGTAGCTACAGGTAGAGCGGTGTACTCCAATAAATAAGCTGGGTTTATTAAGTTTGAAAAATAAACTAATTTTTCTGAACGCAAGTAAATGCATTACAAATTAGCGACTAATAACTTCTAACTTCTGCTATGAGGAACGACAAGCCATTCTTAACCTCATTGAAAGTGGACATTATACCATGGGTGAGCAAATAAAGCAGTTTGAAGCAGCTTTTTCAAAAAAAGTTAAAGAAAAATTTTCAGTTATGGTAAATTCAGCTTCATCCGGGAATCTGTTTGCAGTGGTTGCTTTGTTTTATTGAAAGATAACCCTTTATGTCCAGGTCATGAAGTCATTGTACCGGCTATTTCCTGGGCGACAACGTATTATTCTTTGCATCAATATGGTTTAAAGCTGAAATTTATAGATATGGACCCACATATTTTAAAGATGGATGCCGATTTATTAGAGGCTGCATTAACACCTAAAACAAAAATGGTAATTGCAGTTAATAGTTTGGTTAATCCTTATGATATAACAAAATAAATTCAATATTTTTATTCTTTTATTAGTATAAGCAATTTTTAAAAAAAAATGTTATTGCTCAAATGCTATGAAAATTACGTTTAAATTATAGGAGTTAATTTAAATGTTTCGTCAAAGTAAGTCAATTTATTTTATAGAAATTTTTTGGCTATTTTCTCTTATAAGTTTAGCTAGTTTAATGTATTTAAATCAGGAGTATATTGGACTATTTTTTAATTCCGATCATCTAATGTTTCCTTCTGTTTTTAAAGATTTATTTTTAAATAAAGGTCATTATAAGGATTGGAGTTTGTCTCCAGCACCTCATTTTTTTCCTGATATATTTATTTTTTTCCCCGCATTTCTTTTGACTAAAGATATCTATTTTCAGTTTCTCATAACTTTATGTTTGCAACTAGTGTTTTTGTACTTAGCAGTAAAATATTTATATAGCCAATTTTTTTCAAAAAAAAACGCAATAGTATTTTCCTTAGCTTCAGTAAGTATTTTTTACTTATTAACGTTTAAAAAACCTGCTTCTATTTTGCTTACGGCCGGACCATTAATTCCTGCCGGGCATATGGGTGAATTTATAGTGGGTATTTTTTTTGTTGGTATTCAGCTAAAAATTATTAATTATAGCGATAATTTAGAGCATAAAAACAATTTACTTTTAATTGGAACAGCGCTGAGCTTTCTTTGTAGCCTATCAGATTGGTTGTTTTTCATACAATTTTCGGTGGCAATTTTTTTTATATATTTATTTTTGTATATAAATCAAATTATTAAATTTAAAGTTGTACGTTACTATGCGCTTTTACCTTTTTTGGTCTCTGTCTCAGGAGTTTTTTTAACAAAATATGTTGTTCCAGCGGATGTGTTGTCAGGATATTTGTCACATCCATCACTTGAAAAAATATCATTAGCTACAATTCATAATCAATTTTTATTATTAGCTAATCTATTTAAAATGGATTTAAATTGGTTTACAGGTATTCAATCAGTTTTATTTTATAGTGGCGTTTTTTTACTATTTTTCATTCATAGTAAAACAAAAAAAATTGTTAGTTCATTAAATATAAAATTACATTTTTTAAGCGGATTTATAATTTTCAGTATAGTTTTATCTATAATTTCTATTTTTCTATTAGCACAAGAAAATTACGTACAGGATAAATATTTATTTCCGCTATTTTTTTTTCCAGTATTGTTGTTTTTTTATTTAAATGTAGCGTTAGTAAGTTTTAGATTTATTTATAATAGTATATTAGGATTAGCAAGTTTAGTAATATTAGTGATCTTATTTTATATCGCCACATTACCTTATCAACCTAGATTTAAAATTAAGCTGAGTTATTATCCAAGCTATATTACCTGCATTGACCAAGCATTACATGGGCATAATCCAAATGGAATTGCTCAATATTGGGATGCAAGACTTATTTCTATGCTGAGTAGAGAAAAATTACAAGTTATGCCAGTGCTTTCAAACTTAGTAAACTTTCCCTTTGCTATAAATAGAAAAAGATATAGAAGCACGTATACTTTTGCAATTATTGACACAATCCTTACAGGCGATTGGCTTCTTGACCAAACATTAATTGAAAGTATAAATGGACGACCTGAAAAAACTGTATATTGTGGAAGTAAAAAAATATTAATTTATCAGAAAAATAAATTAAAAGTTCATTTATAGAAAAATTTATTTTTTTATTTACTGCTAGTTATTGAAAATGAAATTTTTTTAAATTCTAGCAATTAAATTTGTAAAAACTACCCATGCAAACATGATATTATACTCACCGTAGTTGGAATTGCGGTTTTTACAATTTCAATCGCTACCGATCGCAATAGCGATTTTTAATGAGAAAATTGCGTTTTCTCCCTTTAAACGATGGTGCGGAAGCTTTGATGATCCCGTCGTGTAATCGAGTATACTGTTTGTCTGCCACCTTACTTAAATATATCGTGTTTTCTGTCGCGGGAAGTATTATATACCACGTTTAACAACAATTCCTATGGAAGTGCAAACGTAGTCAGCTAACTTTAATTTGATATGTATATCTTGCTTGTAAGGTGGGATATCGATATGTGAATCAAGAGCATGTGTATTGGGTGCAATGACTAATTTAGAGACATAATGCCCGCGTTCGCGTAAAAGGCGAATTAGTTTCTCAATATCTTGTTTTCTATAAATAACAGTAACCCCTTGATCCAATGTATGTTCGTTAGAAGATAAATTATATTCTGTGGTATGGCAAGCAATGCCACCGACACGCAATGTTTTTTCAACGCTATTTATAACAAAATCTATACCCGATTGTAGTGAGCCTAAATGTTCAAAACAGCAAGAAGACCAACAAAAATCAAATTCATTGATTTGTCGATTGATATTATTCATATCGCAAGTTTTATAGGCGACGCGTTCTTTAAATTTTTTTTTGGATAAAATTTCTGGCTTATGTATTTTATCTAAAGATTCTGAAAATTGCTGATGTAGATTCCAACCATCTCTATATGCAATTTCGGATGGGGCATCGGTTGCTAAAATCTGACAGTCCAATGAGGCAAAAAAAGATGGTAAGGGTTCTGAGCCAACACCAAAACCAAGCCCTTTAGCGCCCGGAAGCAAAATTTTCTGCTGATACAAGTGATGTATAATGTAAACGAACTCCCATTGTTTTCGATGGAATCTGGGCGATTGAATAATATTTTCACATATTTTTTTGTAGCTTGGATGAAAAAAATCTGCTGCATTACAGGTTGAGTATGCCATAAAAGGGCTAGATTCGTTGATTTCAATCAAATTAATTTCCTTGTAATAAATTATACTGTAATTAGAGTTAATTTTTTTTAAAAAATATTTTTCATACACTATCTATTTTTTTATTATTAAGTGCCAATTTTTTCATTAAATTATGGAATAATAGTCCATGTTCTGACATAGTATTTAAGGTATTTTCCTCTAAAATAACTACATCGGCAGCGAGAATTGAATCTAAGACATGTGCGGAATTAATATTAACATCTTCTACGAGTGGATCACTATTTTTCTTATATTCAGTTTTACTAAATTTAAAATATCTGTAAAAGTCTATTTTTGAAAAAGTATCACTTTTTAAGAAGGCATCAAGAAATTGATCCGAAAAACTATCACCTACAATGGCTAAAGAGATGGAATTGATAGGGGACAATTTAAAATCGAGCTTTGGTACCAAATACTTTTTATTAGCTTTGAAGAGATTAAGTAATTCTGTTAGATCAACATCAGTTCCTTCTGGTTTTTTTAGTTTATAATTAAACGTTAATGGTTTAAGGGTAGGGATACCTAATTGATTAATGGTTTGTATAATTGCATTAGCCGCTACTCCTCCGGCTAAATAATTCCAATGCGTTCCACCTCTGGGAAACATACTGGTTTTATATTCCTTTGTTGCTTGTATCATTAAATGTGGGCCACTTATATAGTGTATTCCTCTCTCAGATAAGAAAGCTTCTAAAGTTTTAACATGAGGGCTTATTCCATGTTTATCGCAATGAAAGCGATTAGGGATATCACTAGGTAAGTATTCAGCTTTTGAGGGGGTAATAACATAAATAAATTTTTTACCCTTTCGTATAAAAAAATCATTTAATTCTTTAAGTATGTTTGCCCAGTTTAATAGATAGACTTCATCAAATGGAGGATTATTTAGCCCGCAATAGTTATTGATATAGGCAAGTTCATAGAGTTGCTTATTTTTTCCTATAACGATTTGGTTATTATACGAATAAGACTTTTTAAAAAGTGAATAGTAAATTTGATTGCTCAAACGAATTGTTAAGGTGCGTAAGGGTAGATTATTTGTAAATAACTGTTCATAATATTTTTGAATGTCATGTGAAATTAAATTTTTAATATTAATCTGAGGTTTATGTAGATTTTCAACAATCCCCCAGAGCTGTTTGTTATAATAATCATTTAAGTTAAAATCAAATAATTTATTTAATAGAAATGCTGTTCCAGGTAAAAAGATTAAAATAAATGTAAAAAGCATAAAGTTATAATAAAAAAGTACTTTTCGCATGTAGTAAATTCCATAAATCAAAATTTAAAATAAAGGAATGGATTGAATCCAATTGCTGTAATCTTTAATAAAGAAAAAAATCCAAAAATACTAAATAGTAGATTATTAATGGATGGATACCATTTCCAGTTTAAGTAGCGCTGACTTAACCCAGTGTAACCAGGGAGTAATGGTGAAAATGAAAGTAGGGATCCGACTATAATTGCAGTAAGAATATTCGGTGTTACTTCAATGTACGAAAAAGTTTGACTGCCTAAACCAATGAGTGCTTTTAGATAATAATGTACTTGTATAAAATTATGTGAGCGAAAGATAACAAGACCTATCATAAGAAACAATAACGTGATGGGAGCCGCAATGAGGGCAGGTAATTTATTGCTTAATTTTATCCAAAATAATTTATCTAAAATTAAAAATAGACCATTGTAAATGCCCCAAGCGACAAATGTCCAATTTGCACCATGCCATAAGCCCACAAGTAGAAAACATATCCATAAGTTAAAATATCTACGTTTTGCGCTCGTTCTATTTCCTCCTAATGGAATATAAAGATATTCGCGAATCCAAGTAGATAGAGAGATATGCCAACGCTGCCAAAACTCTGTAAAGCTACGGGATATATAAGGCATATTAAAATTCTCTTTTAGATAAAATCCAAGCATCCTGGCGATACCTAATGCCATATCCGAATAGGCAGAAAAGTCAAAATAAACTTGTAAAGTAAAACAAAAAATTCCTAGCCAGGCGTAGCTAAACCCAAGTTGAGTGGAAGAAAGAGAAAAAGCTTGATTGGCAATTTCTTCGCAGGTATCCGCAATTAATACCTTTTTTATAAGGCCAACGATAAAGCGCTTAAAACCTTCGGTAATATCTGCCAGTAAGTATAATCGTTCATGTAACTGTTTTTCAATTTCATGATATTTAACAATAGGGCCTGCCAAGAGTTTTGGAAATAAAAAAACATAGGTTAAATATTTTATGGTATTTTTTGCAGGTTTTCCTTTGCCTCGGTAAGTATCAACAAGATAAGTTATTTTTTCAAAAGTAATAAAAGAAACTCCAATAGGTAAAATAATATTAACAAATTCTGTAGAATGTTGGATTTTTGGAATCCAGTGAATTATATTTCTAATAAAAAAAATAGAATATTTATAATAAATTAAAATAGATAAATTAATGACTATTCCTATTGCCATATAAAACTTTTTTTTTATATTTTCTCTGTAGTTTGCATAAATTAATCTACATATGAAATGATCGATAAGAGAAGAAACGATAGCAATAATGCAAAAAATTGGTTCGCTCCATAAATAAAATCCCAGGCTGCCTATTAGTAAAATAAAATCACTATTTTTTTTAAAGTAAAAAAATAATATTAAAAATAACGGTAAAAAACCGAAAATAAAAAAAGGAGATGAAAATGACATGTTATCTGTTCCTGGAGTAAATTAAGCAGATACCTTATTTTTTAAAGCGATGCTATTAAATTTTTTTAATAATTCATCTTTATCAAATCCTGCAATAATATTGCAGTATTTAAATTTTATTAAATGCTCATGGGCTATATATAGAAAATTATCATTAGCATTAAAATCTAAATAAAAATTTTGCCTCGTCGGCTCAATAGCAAATATATAGGGAAATATGGCAGATAGTTTTTCCTTAAATTCTGCTAAAGTAATACGGTAGAAAATATTAAGGCACCAATGATTCATTTCCAGATATACAATAGGCTTGAATTGTTTTATAATTTTTTTTGCACCCTCAAGTGCAAATAATTCGTAGCCTTCTAAATCCATTTTTATAAAATCTACTCGTTCAATTTCTAGTTTTTCAAATATACTATCGAGTGGTTTAATGGGAACTTCTTTAGAGGAAATACATTTTTTATTGGTCTGTTGATAAGAATCAACAATAAAAGCCCCTGCTAGGAAATCTCCATATGATTGCATCATAACCTGACATTCTTTATTTCCTACACCAAAATTATGTGCAAATATATTTTTTATACGCGATTTTTTAATATTATTTCTTAAAAGATTAAAGGTATATGACATAGGCTCAATGGCAATTATTTTTCCTTTTTTACAAATATTGGCTAAAGCTATTGCCGTAAGGCCGATATTGGCGCCTAAATCTAATACCTGATAATCCTCTTTACAGAAAGTATTAAAAATTGAAACGAGGGAAGGATCAAAAGGGTTTCCTGCATAATCTAAATAGCGTTCTTCACCTTCAATGTAATATTCATTATTTAAAATTTTAATTTTTCTATTGCTTATTTTTAATTGAGATAAATAGGGGTCTAAGGCAGGAGCATGTTCTTTCCATTTAGCGGGCCATTGTTGTTTTATAAGTAGTTTTAACAGACCTGAAAGTATTTCTTTGTTATTTTTTATATCTAAATATCCTATTTTGGGAGGATTATTCCTTTTAATCGAGATGGAATTTAACCACAGCCTAAGCATGGGTAAAACCTCTTTTTCTAGTCCAACAAAACCATCAGCTAGCGTAGCTAGTTTTTTTAAATTTGTTTGAATTTCTAAATTTTTTGGTTTGGAAAAAATTATTTTCTCATTCATATTTTCTATTGAAAATAAAAAATATACTTTTATACCTTTTGCATGCCAGTTTTCTATATTCGGCGTAGATTGCATTATAGTTTTGCTAGAAAGATTGAAGATTAATAACATATCTTTAGGTGAAATTTCTAGTGGAGTATCTTGAAGGATTATTTCAGAAAAACGAAGTCGCTGTGCAAAAAAATTAATCGCGTAATAATACTGGTTATTTATACTATTATAGTAGATAGCTTCAATGCGTAAGTCGGGTAAGGATGAAGTTATAAGCTCTAGTAAAAAATTTATATGAGCTTCATTGATGTGATTAATGCTTTCTTTTAATACTGAAATGTCTATAAGTAATCGAGGAGGTCCTATTACACTACGATTTGCTGAGATAACCTTGGCTACAGCTAATAAATCTTCTTCATTAGGCTGTTGAATAATATTTTTTGATAAATTCTGAATAAGATGTTTTTCTTTGAAATTTTCATTATTCTGGTAGCTATATTCTATAGCATGGTAGTACTGTTTTCCTGTTTCAGCAGGATGGTGGTATTTTCTTATATAATCTAAAGCATTTACAGATATTTTTTTTCGTAAATTTATATTTTCGTAAAGATTATGAATCGCTTTACTTAATTCTTCGTCAGTAAATTTATCATTTAGTTTAAGCATAGCCTGATCACTTATTTCTCTGATACTACCGTGATTGTTTGCTATAGTTGGAATTCCATGAGATAAACAATTTAATATACTTGCTGAGGTTTCACCTCGAGAGTCAGTGCGCAACTGTACCGCGATGTCAGTGGCTAATAAGTAGTTTTTCATGCGGTCTTTTTTTACAAAGTTTGCAAAATGTACGCGTTTTTTTAGCATAGTCAATGCTATTAAATTTAAGAGCTTTTCATCATAATCACCACTATATCTTTCTCCAATAAAAATTAAATGCAGATGGTTTTTATTAATTAATAGTGAGGTCAAGCAAGCTGAAATTAAGCGATGATTGAGTTTACTTGGATGGAGGTGGCCAAATGAACAGATTAAAAAGTCATTTTGGGAGAAGCCCAAATTAGTTCTAGCTTTTCTCTGATCATTATTTAAAATAGTTTTAACTAAATGCGGTGGTGATACGGCTATACACCTTGGAGCAATCAAGGGTCCGTACCACTTTTCTGCTAAACTAATCGCATGTTTAGAATGAGTGATTATTCCCAGTGCTCGTTTTAGTACCGAAATATTACAGGGGTACAGCTTCATGGTTTCTTCCCTTCCTTTTATTTGATGATGGGCGAGTCCTGAAAAGCCATGTGAATCATATAACGCGCGATAGAAAATGTTTTTTTTACTAGGGAGGCTAACGTCTACCCAATGAAAGAGTCCACTTAAGAAAAAATCATGTAATACTACAATACCCGGGTAAACATTTAATAGGTCTAGCATGTAGTGATGAAAATAGGAGTTACCAAATTGGTATAAAACGATATCAAATAAATCAGCGTGATTAATGAACCAAGTTACATTTTTTATTGGGAAATTTGCTTTTAGCCAATCATCTTCAATGGTGGTTTGATTAGTAATCAATATTACTTCATAGAAACAGGCTAACTCAGGTATAACTTGGGCACTATAGTCAGAAATTCCAGTTTTCTCTCTAGGTAAAGGGGAAATGTAAGCTAATTTTTTTTTATGATAGGAAAATTGCTTTTTTTTAAGTGTAGTTTTAGATTCATATAATCTTTCCAACACTTGCAGTGCTTTCTTTGCGGTATTTTCCCATGTAAATTTTTTTGCGTGTTTTACTCCATGTTCTTTAAGAAAATTTTGAAAATCTTTATTCGTTAAAACTTCAGTGATTTTTTTTGCTATTTTTTGTGGATTTTTTGGATCAAATAAAGCTTCTGGACAGCCAGTTGCTTCTGGCATGCTGCTGATGTTAGAGCTAATAACTGGAGCACCACAGGCCATGGCTTCTATGATAGGTAAGCCAAAACCTTCGTGGAGTGAAGGAAATACAAATAAGCTACACAGGCTATACAAAATAATAAGCTTATCTTCGGGTACGTAGTTTATAAAAATAACTTCGTCACTACTAAGTTTAAAATGACTACAAAAAGAATAGGCAAAATGTGTTATGGTAGATTCAGCGCTAGTTACTATAATAACTAATTGGTATTTTTTTCTTAATTTGACTGGTAAAAGTGAAAAAGCTTCTACAAGACTTCGGACATTTTTTCGAAAATCAAATCCTCCGATATAAAATATAAACTCGCGTTTAATTCTATATTTCCTTAACTCATGCAACTTCTCTCTGCTTTTAGCACAGGAGATAAATTTATTGTCTACACCGACTGAGCAGTTGGCAATTCGCTCACTAGGAAATGAAAGAAGCTCTATTGCTTCCCTTGAAGTAGAATCTGATATAGTAAATAAAAAATCCAGTTGTTTTAAAAACTGCATTTTTTTCACAAAAAAATGTGGTGCTCCAGAGTTTTTTATATAAAAATCTGGGTATATGAAAGGGATTAGATCGTATAAAGTAGAGACAGTGAGATAATTATGATTAAGGTGTCCTATGGAAATAGGAGCATCATCAATCCATCCTTCAAATGGACTAGAAATATAGACAATATCAGGCGCTAAACTGTCTAAAAAGTGTTCCCTGATTTTTTCTGCGGCTTGTGTACGCCAGTAATTTTTATGATCATGACCTGAAATTTTTTTTGGAGTCTCAAAGACTTTGATTTGTTTTTGCGGTATTAAATTGTCAAAAATATTACGTACCGATTCAATGGTATTCGAACAATTAGCGTTTAATAGAAGATAAAACTCATGCATGCTTGCTTGGCGAATTAGCGCTTTACTTAATTCAAGACTATAACGGGCAATTCCACGGTTTCGACTTATGCCTTGTGTGCTTTGTAAATCTATAATAATTCGCATATGAATTAATCAATTATTAACTTGCGGAAGAGTAAGTGTAATTTTAAATCTCTATAGATCTGTTCTGTTGTACAACTTAGTGCTTTATCTTTTTCTATGACTAATAGAGGAATTTCTTTATGAATTTTATTGGGGATTACGTTTAAATTTAAAATTTTCTTTAATTTTTCTTTAAGTTTTGGAAATTTTTTTAATTGTCGTAAGGTAATAATTTCCAGATTTTTATTGTTTAAAATTGAATTTAGAATAGGCAATAAAAACCAGCGAATTATCGAAATAAAAAGATAGTCTATAAAAATTATTTTTTCATTTTTAGATGAATTATTTATCCATACACGAATATATTTTAAATATTTAATAATTCTAGGGTAGAGTAAAATTTTATATTTTATTCTTATTTTTATATAAATTGGAGTATATTTTATTGCTATAAAAATTAATTGACATAATATTTTTCTAAAAAAATATTTTTTTATAGTCAGGATTAATCTAATTGTATCTTTTATTGTTATATAAAAAAAATATATAAATTTTTTATAAAAAATATTTTTTTTAGTATTTATTATTTTTTTGTATATTGTAAAATACATAGATTATTTCCTTTAAAAAATAAAATAAAAAATATTTAATATTTTTATTATTTATAATAAATTTCCTGTTAAATTCTATTTATATCCGCATCTACCATCATAGTCATTAATTCTTTTATACTGGTTTTTGCTTGCCAACCAAATTTCTGTTTGGCTTTGCTAGGATCACCTAATAGAAGATCAACTTCAGCTGGGCGAATAAATTTTGGGTCAATAACGATGTAATTTTTATAATCTAAACCTACATAGTTGAAGGCTAATTCACATAAATCTCTTACTGTAGTGCTGTAACCTGTAGCAATGACATAATCATCAGGAATTTTCTGTTGTAGAATTAGCCACATTGCTTCAACGTAATCGCCAGCGAATCCCCAGTCACGTTTCGCATCAATATTGCCTAAATGTAACTTTTTTAATGTTCCTTGTTTAATACGTGCTACCGCATGGCTAATTTTTCGACTAACAAATTCAATTCCTCGCAACGGAGATTCATGATTGAATAAAATTCCGTTTGAAGCGTGCATAGAAAAGCTTTCGCGGTAATTTACTGTCATCCAGTGTCCATATACTTTAGCGACAGCATAAGGACTACGTGGATAAAAGGGTGTTTTTTCATTTTGTTCTTGAGTTTGGACTAAGCCAAAGATTTCACTGCTGGAAGCTTGATAAAATTTTGCTTTGGGATGGGTTAGGCGAATAGCTTCTAAAAGGTTAGTAACACCTAGTGCAGTAACTTGTCCTGTTAAGCTAGGTTGTTCCCAAGAAGTTCCAACAAAGCTTTGTGCAGCAAGATTATAAACTTCATCTGCTTCTGATTGTTCCATAGCGCGTACTAAAGAAGCATGATCCATCATATCACCATTAATTAATGTGACAGATTCATCAATGTTTAATTCTCGCAAACGCCATAGACTGTCACTGGTGCGCCGTGCGACTAATCCATAAACTTCATAATTCTTTTTAAGTAAAAACCGAGCTAGGTAGGAGCCATCTTGACCAGTGATCCCTGTGATAAATGCTTTGTTAGCCATCTTCAATCCTTTGAAAGGGAAAATAGTAGCAAAATTTTTAGCTAAATTCTACTAAGATTAGCTATTAATAACTATAATAGATACGTAATTTTTGAATTTGGATATGAAGGTGAAATTATTTTTAAGTACATACGGATTAAAATATCCTTTTACTGGAATCGGTTGGTATACGTATTATTTAATAAGGGGATTAAAAGAACATAATGCAATTAAACAACTTATAACTACCTCAACTTTGCACCGCCATTACGATGCAGCTTATAAAAAAAACTCTTTTCAGTCGATAATAAATAAATTAATTCAATTTTTTCCAGGTAGCTATAGTTTTTTACATGCTTATTATAATACTAGTTTTTTAAAGAGAAGTAGGCATTTCCCCTTAAAAAAAATTATCTATCATGAACCTTGTTATATTTTACGGCCCTATTCTGGACTGAAAATTTGTTCTGTACATGATTTGTCTCATATTTATTATCCTGAATTTCATCCTAGAGCGAGAGTGAATTTTTTATTACATTATTTGCCTCGTAGTATAAACGAGGCTGATCATGTTATTACCGGTTCTTATGCTATTCGCGATCAAATCATTAATTATTTTAAAATACCTTCTGAAAAAATAACGGTAATTTATCATGGTGTTTCTACAGTTTTTAAAGTGCGTCAGTGTATTGAAATAAATTCGGTACTAGTTCGATATGGCTTATTAGGAAAACCCTATGTCTTAAGTGTGGGCACTTTAGAACCACGAAAAAATTTAGTACGTTTAATTCGGGCTTTTAATAGTTTACCTGAACGACAGCGTAAACAATTTCCATTAGTGTTAGTGGGAACACCAGGATGGGATATAGGTAAGTTAGGTAAGTTAATTAAACAAATGGTTAGCAAAGAAGAATTATATTATTTGGGGTATGTTCCAAGTAATGATTTACCTTATTTATATTCAGGGGCCTACGCTTTTGTTTATTTATCGCTTTATGAAGGCTTTGGGCTTCCTCTACTAGAAGCGTTAGCGAGCGGAATACCCACCTTAACGTCCAATATATCGAGTATGCCGGAGGTGGTTGGTGATGCAGCGTTATTGGTAGATCCGTGGGATATAGCAGGCATTGCCGATAGTTTAAATGGCTTATTAAATGATAATTGTTTACGTGCTAAATTAAAAAAAAAAGGAGCTTTTCAGGCTGCTCAGTTTTCTTGGAAGAAATGTATTAATCAGACAGTAGGAGTTTATCAGAATGTACTAAATTTATGCTCCTGAATTTTAAATCTTACGATATCATCTTCACCTAAATAGAGTCCTAATTGTACCTCAATAACGATAAGTTCTTTAGCAGTTAAATTACTGAGGCAGTGTTTATGGCCTACAGGAATAAAAGTTGACTCTTGTTCTTTTAAAGTAAAGTGAGTATCGTTGCTTCGTACGGTAGCGATTCCTTGAATAACTATCCAATGTTCGCTACGATGTTTATGCATTTGTAGGGATAGGCTATGACCAGCCTTGACAATAATCCGTTTAAGTTTGTAGTTTTTTTCGTGTTCTAAAACAGTATAATACCCCCAGGGGCGATATACGGTTTGGTGGTATTGATAAGTTTCATGGCCACTTTTCTTTAATTCTTCTACAAGTTCCTTAATATTTTGAGTATGGGCTTTATCTGCTACAAGTAATGCATCAGGCGTATCAACAATAATTAAATTTTTTAGTCCTAGTGCCGCGATTATGCGATTTTTTGCAATATTTTTATTATAAATAGTGGTACTTGTGCTCTTTTGGATAATCGCATTACCAGTAATCCTATTATCTTCTTTATCTGGTTTTATTAAATTATTTAGACTATCCCAGGATCCAATTTCTGACCAACCAAAATCAGCGGGTATTACCGTTATATTTTTTGCTTTCTCCATAAGCGCATAATCAATGGAGATACCCTCTAGTAGGTGAAAGCTTTGTTTGTCTATGCTTAGCTTATCTATGGATTTTTCTTGAAAAAAAATATTTTTTTTAGTTGATTTCCAGCAATATAAAAGTTTTAGATAAAGCTCAATATTACATTTTTCTAAAGATTGAATTAAGGTTTTTGCAGAAAAGCAAAATATTCCTGAATTCCATAAATAATCGCCTTGCTCTATAAAAAATTCTGCTTCTTTATGTGAAGGTTTTTCGTGGAATTGTTTTACTTGATAGCTTTTAGCAGCATAATTATTAGCATATTGAATATATCCATAACCTGTTTCTGCTTTATTGGGAATAATACCAAAGGTAACTAGTAGGTCTTGTTTAGCTAAATGAATTGCTTTTTTTACACAGGCGTTGAATTTTTTTTGATTGGTAATAGTATGATCAATCGGTAAAATAAGTAAAATTGTATCTGAATTAATTAATTTTTGAACAAATAAAGCACTTAAAACAACTGCAGGAGCTGTGTTTCGTGCAATGGGTTCCAGTAAAAAGCTAAACTGTTTGTTTCGGGATAATTCCGGAATGCTATTAAGCTCTATTTTGCTTTGATGATAGTAGTCCGAATTTGTTACGGTAACGATTTGTGTTACATTGGGGAGGTTCAGTGCGCGTTGATAAGTTGTTTGTAATAGTGAAAGTGAGTTATTGAACCGGATAAAAGGCTTGGGGCAGGTTGTTCGTGAAATAGGCCATAATCGACAGCCATTTCCTCCGGAGAGTATGACAGGGACCAGCATTTTACTTCATCCTTAAATTTCATAGCTTCTTTTCTTGAGAAAATCGGCTTTTTTGATACATATTTTAAAAATAGATTTATTTTTAACCATTAAAAATGTTGTGCTTATATCTAGCAAGTTTCAATATTATTTTAATTGATATGAATTGAAACACAGAGTTTTTACTATATCAATAGTATAAAGTTATCTTTATTTAGATAATTAGAGTTTATGAAACGTATTTTACATCTAGGTAAATTTTCTTATTGGCAAGTCGGAGGGATAGAGACGGCGGTTGATAATTTATTACAAGGGTTGAGTCCATTTTTTCAATTGTTAAAGGTAGCGGCTAATAATAGTTTTAAGATGGAAACTAGAGAGAAATTGAATTATATAGAAATTAGTGTCCCCTTAGTGGGTTTGTTAGCGCGGACACCGTTTTGCCCGACATTGCCTTATTGTGTAAAAAAACTACATCAGCGTTATCAATTTTCTATAGTCCATTTGCATTTGCCAAATCCAATGGCACATTTTGCATCACAAGTTTTACCACACTCAGTAAAAAGGATTATTAGCTGGCATAGTGATGTTATTCAACAAAAACGTTTATTAAAAATTTACCAACCTTTTGTTAATCATTTACTGAAACAAACAAGTGCCTTAGTCGTATCTACCTCTTATTTAGCAGAGAAATCAGTACAACTTGCTGTAGCAAGGCAACGTAATATTATAGAAACGATACCTTATGGAGTAGCATTTAATTGCTTTTTAGCAAATTCCTATACGGAAAAAGTTAAATGTTTTCGTCAGCAGTTTATCAATTGTTTTCTCGTATTTGCATTAGGGCGGCATGTAGCCTATAAAGGGTTTTATTATTTGATTGAGGCAATGCTTTATCTTCCCGCTAATCTTATTTTATTATTAGGAGGTGAGGGTCCATTAACGCCAGTGTTGAAAAAACAGGTTAAAAAATTAAAATTGGAAAATCAAGTTTATTTTCTAGGTGAGATTGAGAAAAAGGAGCTGCCTGTTTATTATTATGCGTGTGATGTATTTTGCTTGCCGTCGATTGAGCAAAGTGAGGCTTTTGGAATTGTGCAATTAGAGGCTATGGCTTGCGCTAAACCGGTTGTTTGTTGCGATTTAGCTAGGGCGGGTAGTGATATCAATCAGGATGGCATAACAGGTTTTGTGGTGCCTCCTCGATCGTCATCTTTGCTCGCAAAAGCAATAGCGCGGTTTTACCGAGAACCACGTTTATGCCAAATTTTTGGCAAAGCTGCTTATCACTACGTTAAGGAAAAATTTACGAATCAGTTAATGATTGCGCGAATGCGCGCGCTGTATGAAAAGATTTTAGATAAATAAATGGCGAGTTTGAATAAAAAAAATGGAAAAGGTAATGTGCAATGTTAAACTTTCTATTGGCATCGTGGTTTATAATGAAAATTTTTCTGCTATAAAAGACTGTTTAGAAAGTCTTATTGTTGGGATTCCTGAGTTACTTAACTATGAAATTATCCTCGTTGATAATGGTGCATTGGAATTAAGCAAGGTTTCTGATATTAAAAAGAATTGTCTGTACTATTTCCCAGATATATCCATCCATTACATTTTATCACCTAAAAATGGTGGCTACGGTTATGGACACAATCAAGCTATTGTTAAGAGTGTCGCTGATTATCATCTGATAATTAACAGTGATATTTATATTATGCCCAATGCTTTGAAAAATGCATTGGCTTTTATGGAGGATAATCCTACTGTTGGTATGTTAGTTCCTGACATTTATAATATGGCAGGAAATCGTGTTTATATTTGTCGGTATAATCCTAGCCTTTGGATAAGTTTTTTACGGCGTTTTTCTCCGCCTTGGCTTAAAAAGGTGTTTGAGAAACAATTGAAAAAATTTGAGATGCAAGATAAAGATTATGATAATCCTATTTTTAATTTAACAAATCCTAGTGGCTGTTTTATGTTTTGTCGTTTAGCTGTGTTAAAGGCTATAAAAGGGTTTGACGAGCGGTTTTTTATGTATTACGAAGATTCCGATATAGGACGGCGCTTAGCTAAAGTTGCGCAAATTGCTTATGTACCTTCTGTTAAAATAAAGCACGTATGGAAGCGAGCCGCGTACCACGATAAACGAATGGCTTGGATCGCTATTAAATCGGCTTTATATTATGCTTGGAAATGGCGCTGATAAAAAAGGAATAATATACCCATTGCACTTCGAGTTGCGAGCATGCAACTCGAAGTGCAATGGGTATAGGTTTAATCGTTAAATAAGCATTCTTGAGGTATATTTTTTAAAGAAGGATAGCATTTATCTTTCTCTGATAATAAAAATTTTCCTTTTGAAGGCCAAGTAATGGCTAAATCAGTATCTGACCATAAAATACCAAGTTCTGTAGCAGGGTTATAATAATCACTACATTTATAATGGAAATCAGCCGATTCACTTAACACATAAAAACCATGCGCAAAACCTTTAGGTATAAAAAGCTGGTGATGATTTTCATCATTTAAAATAGCTCCAAACCATCGTCCAAACGTAGGGGAGCTTTTTCTGATGTCAACGGCTACATCAAAAACGGATCCTTTTATTACTGTTACTAACTTGTCTTGTGGTTTTTGTAATTGATAGTGTAATCCTCTTAATACATACTGTTTTGAATGCGATAGATTATCTTGTACAAAAGAGATTTGAGTATTAAGTATTTTTTGGTAGCGTTTTTCTTGGAAGCTTTCTAAAAAAAAGCCGCGTTTATCTATGAACCGCTTAGGTTCTAGAATAACTAGGCCTTCTAACGGTGTTTTAATAAGTTTCATATTTCTCTTTTGAGAATATCCAGTAAATATTGTCCATAACTATTTTTTATATTAAAAGCAGAGGCTTCTAATTGCTCATTACTAATAAATCCTTTTCGCCAGGCAATTTCTTCTAAACACGCTATTTTTAGCCCTTGACGCTTTTCTAATACTTGTACAAAATGTGAAGCTTCTAATAAGGCATCGTGGGTTCCGGTATCGAGCCAGGTATTACCACGATTCATTAATTCATAATGCAGTTGGCTTTTTTCTAAATAATAGCGGTTGATATCTGTAATCTCTAGTTCGCCACGTGCAGAAGGTTTAAGTGTTTTTGCAATATCAACCACTTGATTATCATAAAAATAAAGACCGGTAACGGCCCAATGTGATTTAGGAGTTTGTGGTTTTTCTTCAATGTCTATTAAACAACGTGCTTCATTAAAAACGGCTACGCCATAACGTTCTGGATCATTAACCAAATAACATAAAATACTGGCTCCTTGATGTTTGCTTGAAGATTTGCTTAACAGATCAGAAAGTTTTTCACCATAAAATAAGTTATCACCTAGAATGAGTGCTACAGGGTTGTTGCTAATAAAATCTTTACCAAGGATAAAGGCTTCTGCTAAACCATTAGGATGGATTTGCGCGATATAACTTAAATGTATACCCCATTGTTCTCCTGTGCCTAATAAGCGTTGATATTGCGGTAAGTCTTGAGGTGTTGTGATGAGTAATATTTCTTGAATATTCGCTAACATGAGTGTACTCAAGGGATAATAGATCATCGGTTTATTGTAAATGGGTAAAAGTTGCTTACTTACACCATGGGTGAGGGGATGTAACCGTGTTCCTGAACCACCGGATAGGATGATGCCTTTCATCTATTAGTTAGCTTCCTTGACTAGTTTATTTAGGTTGTATCGTCATTTGGCAGATGATGGTCATAAACCGCAGTATTTTCTGCGTTTCGTTACTCATATACGTTTAAGTATGCTCCGTTACGATACTCGAAAAACCACGCTTTTTGACTCATCCTCGCTAAATGACGACACAGCCTAGTTAAACTAAAAAATATTTTACTATTATAAAGTTATTTTTATCTTTTTTTGGTAAATAAACTTTATATTTTATAATTTTATTTTAAATTAATTTGCTGAGTTTTTGATATTATGAGAATATATTTTTTCATTTTATTGCAAAGTTTAAGTTAAATGGAAAAAACTAAGCTTCTTGTCGTTATCGTACTGTACTATCCTTCTGAAAAGCAAATTTTAGATTTAATTAATGTTTGTAGTCAGTATAAATATCTGAAAATTTTACTTTTCGATAATACACCTATTAATTATCCGTTAAATATAGAATTTTCTAATAAAATTATTTATTTTAAAAGTAAAAAAAATGTGGGTACTGGTGGAGCACACTACTATACTTCGCAAATAGCAGTAAGAAAAAGATTCGATTTTATTTTATTTCTCGATCAAGATAGTTTTTTACCGATTAATTTTATCTCAAGTATGCTTTTTTACTTTCATTATTTTCAAAGGATTTATCCACGTTTAGCCGCTATAGGCCCAACCTGGAGTGATTATCGCCGCCTTAAAAAAAAGAAAAAAATTAATTTAGTAAGTCAATCAGTTACTATGCTCATTAGTTCGGGTATGTTAGTTTTGGTTTCTGCTTTGCAAGATATTGGATATCCTAAAAAAGAATATTTTATTGATCACGTCGATACCGAGTGGTGTTTTCGAGCGGTAAGTAAAAATTATTCTCTTGTCCAGGTGGTAGAGGTGCAGATAAAACATGCGCTGGGAGAAATTAAAAGCTTGGGGAAATGGTGTTTTCAATATCATAAACCTACTCGTTATTATTATTCTATCCGAAATAGTTTTTTTATTTTTAAAGAAAAATGGATTCCTTTTTCATCCCGCCTCTATATTTTAGTTAGAAATCTATTGCAAATAATTAAAATACCCTTTTTGCCTCAGCCATTATCGACCTGCTATGCAGTTTGGCATAGTTTAAAGGATGGGATTAGACTAAAAAAACCATGAAGATATTGTTACTCGGTGCTAATGGTCAAATAGGACGAGAAATTCAAGAATTGGCAAAAAATAAGGTTGAACTATACGCGTATACGCGTCAAGAACTTGATATTACCCAGCTTAGCTGTATTGAAAGTTCTTTTGCAGCTATTAGACCACATTATATTATTAATACCGCTGCTTATACGTCTGTTGCTAAGGCTGAAGTAGAAGAAAAAGCTGCTTATTTAGTTAATGCAGTCGGAGTAAGCTATTTAGCAGAAGCAGCCAAGCGATTTAATATTCCGTTAATGCATATTTCAACGGATTATGTGTTTGACGGTAGAAAAAAGACTCCCTATGTTGAAGAAGATTTACCTAATCCTCTTTCTGTTTATGGTAGAAGTAAATGGGCAGGAGAAAATTTTATTCGTGACATTTGGTATAAGCATATTATTTTACGTGTTAGCTGGGTTTTTGGTTGTCATGGAAATAATTTTGTAAAAAATATTTTGCATTTAGCGACAGTAAAATCTGAATTAAAGATTGTCTGTGACCAAGTAGGCTCGCCTAGTTATGCGGGAGATATAGCAAATACCTTGTTGAACATAATCGATGCTATACAACAAGGATTTACGAATTGGGGAACATACCATTTTACAGGTACGCCGGTAACGAATTGGTATCAATTTGCTCGTTTAATAATAAAACATGCAAGTACTAGCCAAAATTTATTGATTAGTGATATACGGCCCATTTACTCCAATGAATATCCTACCTCGGTTTTTAGACCTTCTAATTCACAATTAGAGTGTAGAAAAATTAACAGCGTGTTTAATATTACGCAGAAAAATTGGTTATTTGGTTTAACGAAGGTTATTAAATGGTATGCACTATTCTCCTAGAAGTATTTTAGTAACGGGCGGGGCGGGTTTTATTGGTAGTCATTTTATAAAATATTATCAAAAAAAATATCCGGATGTGTTTATTGCTAATCTTGATAAATTGACTTATGCAGGAAGCTTAGAAAATTTAGTTAGCTTACCTCATCCACATAGACACTATTTTTTTCAGGGCGATATTTGTAATAAGCAATTAACAGGACATTTACTTAGGGAGTTTTGCATCGATACGATTGTACATTTTGCTGCAGAAACACATGTGGATCATTCTATTGCTAATCCGCATATATTTATTAATAGCAATGTGTTAGGTACACATATATTATTACAAGAAAGCCTAAATTATTATATAGAAAAAAAATTGGATAGTCGTACTTTTCGTTTTCATCATATTTCAACGGATGAAGTGTATGGAAATCTAAAAAAAAATGAACCCGCTTTTACAGAAATGACGGCCTATGCGCCTAGTTCTCCTTATTCAGCAAGTAAAGCTGCTTCGGATCACTTAATACATTGTTATTATCGTACCTATGGCCTACCTATTACTATGAGTCATTGTTCCAATAACTACGGCCCATTTCAACACAAGGAAAAATTCATCCCTACCGTTATTCGTCATTGTTTAGCGCAACAACCTATACCGGTGTATGGTGATGGTTCTAATATTCGTGATTGGTTATATGTAGAAGATCACTGTAGCGGAATAGATAGTATTATTCGTACAGGCAAAGTAGGCGAGGCATATAATATCGGTGGCAATACAGAATTGTCTAATCTTGAAGTTATTGAAGTTATTTGTGATACTTTGCACCAACTCAGCCTAGTTCGGTGTAATTATGCTAAATTAATTAGCTTTCAAGAAGATAGACTAGGGCATGATTGGCGTTATGCAATTAATACAGAAAAAATAATGCTGGAATTAGATTGGAAGCCTAGTGAATCCTTTGTATCGGGTATTCAAAAAACCTTAATTACCTATCTTTAGGTGCTGTTTTCAAATTTAAGAAAATTGCACAGTCCCAAATACGACTGGTATTTTACGAGCGGTATCTATAGATTTTAGTGCGTTTTAGAACTCAACTCTTAAGGGAATAGATAATGAAAAAAATTATATCAGTCGTTGGAGCGCGTCCTCAGTTTATTAAAGCGGCTATGATTAGTCAGGAGTTAAGAAAAAACCAAAAATATAAGGAACTTGTGTTACATACAGGCCAGCATTATGACGCTAATATGTCTGATATTTTTTTTCAAGATTTGCCTATTCCGCAACCTAATTTTTTTTTACAGGTAGGTTCTAAAGATCATGGAGAGCAAACAGCCTTAATGTTGGAGAAAATCGAAAAAATTCTTATGCGAGAACGACCTGATTATCTACTAGTTTACGGAGATACCAACTCTACGTTGGCTGGCGCATTAGCCGCAGCAAAACTTCATATCCCTATTGCGCATATTGAATCAGGTTTACGTTCATTTAATGTTAAAATGCCCGAAGAAATAAACCGTAAAATAACGGATCATTTATCAACGCTATTGTTTTGTCCTACACAATCTGCGGTTAATAATGCTTTAAGGGAAGGAATAAGTAAAGATAAATTATTTTTAGTCGGCGATGTTATGTATGATGCTGCATTGTATGCTGAAAACTTAAAGTTAAAAAGTAATTTACTTGACAAATTAAATGTAGAAAAAAAATCTTATATTCTCGTAACGATTCATCGTGCAGAAAATACTGATGATCCAGTAAGATTAAAAATTTTACTAGAGAGCTTGTTAAAACTGACAAAAAAATACACGCTGATTTTTCCTGTGCATCCCCGCACTAAAATGGCTATTGAAAAGAATGGATTGTTGGATACAGTGCCTTCTTCATTTAAGTTAATTGCGCCGGTGAGTTATTTAGTCATGTGTACACTGGAAAAATACGCACGTCTAATTATTACTGATTCGGGTGGAATACAAAAAGAAGCCTATTTTTATCAAACGCCATGTATTACAGTCCGTGATGAAACAGAATGGACTGAATTGTTAGAGACGGGCTGCAATACTTTATGTGTTAGCAAAAAGTTTTCTGTCCTGCCAACACTGGTAGATAACTGTATTGATAAACAGAGCAATTATTCTGAACTTTATGGGGACGGTAATGCAGCGCCTAAAATAGCGAAATATCTTTACAACTTTTCTTGAACATGATATCTATTAAGCATATTATTATCTAGTTTGTTTAATGGTTTGCAAGAAGTAGTGCATGTTTAAAACGGAATTGACTAAAAAACTAAAGGAACGTAAAGCTATTCTTGGCATCGTTGGGATGGGCTATGTGGGTTTACCCTTAGCACTTCGTTTTTCTGAGGTTGGTTATACAGTAATAGGATTTGATACTGATGCTGATCGCGTTGCTTTACTAAATCGTGGTGAGAGTTATATCCGCCATATATCTAAAGTTAAATTAACGATAGCACGTCAGAATGGATTTACAGTAACTTCAAACTATGAAGCAGCGAAAAAGGTCGATGCGCTGATTTTATGTTTGCCAACGCCGCTTAATAAATATCGAGAACCTGATTTAAGTTGTGTATTAAGCAGTGTAGAGGCGTTACTTCCCTTTTTACATAAAGGTCAAATTCTTTCTTTAGAAAGCACTACCTATCCCGGAACAACTGAAGAAGAGTTAAAACCACGCATTGAAAAATATGGTTTTAAACTGGGTGATGATTTTTTCCTTGTTTTTTCTCCGGAGCGAGAAGATCCAACTAACCAAAATTTTCATACGGCAACTATTCCAAAGGTTTGTGGTGGGATTACGGTACATTGTTTGGATGTAGGTGAGGCTCTTTATGAACAGGTGGTTTCACGTGTTGTTAGAGTAAGCTCTACGCGTACGGCCGAAATTACAAAATTGCTAGAAAATATTCACCGTGCAGTCAATATTGGTTTAATGAATGAACTGAAGCATCTTGCTTATGAGATGGGTATCGATATTTTTGAAGTTATTCATGCGGCGGCTACTAAACCTTTTGGTTTCGTCCCTTACTATCCTGGCCCGGGAATTGGTGGTCATTGTATTCCCGTGGATCCTTTTTATTTAACTTGGAAAGCACGTGAATTTGGTATCCATACCCGTTTTATAGAGCTTGCAGGGCAAATCAATAGCAGTATGCCCGCATGGGTTATACGTCGTTTGGTCGCGGCTTTAAATAAGCAGGGAAAACCTATTCAAAATAGTAAAATTTTGCTATTAGGACTCGCCTATAAAGTAGATATCGACGATATTCGTCAATCGCCATCAATCAATTTAATTGATTTACTTTTAAAATCAGGTGCAAAAGTGGATTATTCCGATCCGTTTGTACCCCAGTTTTATAATTACCACAAAAAAATCTATGACATGAAGAGTCTCGAATTGTCACCAGAAAATATAAAGCAATATGACGCGCTAATATTAGCTACCTGCCATACTGCTTTTGATTATGAAATGATTCGTGAACACGCACAAATGATTATAGATACGCGTGGTAAATTTCACGAAATTAATATGGATAACATTATTAAAGCGTAGTTTAATTTTTCATTTGAGCTGTCTATGGATAAACCAGTTAAAATTGCTGTTGTGGGATTGGGTGCGGTAGCCAAAAAACATATTAACGCTATTTTAACGTTATCAAATTACTTTCAACTCGTTGCCGTGGTAGATTCAGAGCTTGATATTATTGAAAAAAATGAAAATGAACTGAAGGTTACGGGATTTAATAATATAGAAGAAATGCTTGAAAAAACCGATGCAAAATTCATCGTACTTTGCACACCGAGTGGATTGCATGCACAACAAGCAATTACATGTACAGAATATTCCAGGCATGTGATTGTAGAAAAGCCAATGGCACTTTCCTGGAGTGACGGTTTAGCGATGCAAGCGTCGGCGTCTAAAGCTAAGGTACAGTTGCGAATCGTTCATCAGCATCGTGTTAATCCGGCCTTACAATTTTTAAAGCAAGCAATCGATAGCCAACGTTTCGGGAAAATTTTTCAAATCAATATTAATGTTTTTTGGACACGGCCACAAACTTACTATGATGCTGCGCTCTGGCGTGGTACTCGTCAATTAGATGGCGGTGCACTAATGAATCAGGCTAGCCATGCTGTTGATTTTCTCCATTGGTTATTTGGACCTATACAGTCGATACAGGCGATGTCTGCAACTCAAGCACGGCAAATAGAAACGGAAGATAGTTGTGTATTAAATATACGTTGGCAGAGTGGAACTTTAGGCTCGTTAAATCTAAGTACCTTGGCTTATCAAAAAAATTTTGAGGCTTCTATTACAGTTCTTGGTGAAAATGGCATTGTTAAATTAATGGGTTTGGCCAACAATGAGATTGTACATTGGGAATTTGTAGATGAAATATCCGATGAAAAAGAAAAAATTTTCAAAATAAATAACGACGCGTTTCATTTTTTAAAAAAAAGTCATTATTATTATTATGCTAACTTGATCAAGGAGTTAGAAAATGACACAGCTATATTTTTACCCGATGCTGCAGAAGGCGTAAAAACATTAGAAATTTTAGTAGCGGCCCAGCGTGCTGCAGAACAGCAAATTACTGTGAATCTGCCGTTAGCGAAAGAAACTTCGTTAATAGCTTAGGTGTTAAGTATCGCATTTAATATATAGACCCTGAGCATGTAGTTATACCTTTATGTTAAATGCCATAGATAAAAAAGCTAAGGTAAAATGGATTATTTTAAACACGAAACAGCTGTTATTGATGAAGGTGCACAAATTGGTCGGAACTCTTCTGTTTGGCATTGGACGCACATATCAGCTAATGCCAAAATTGGTCGTGATTGTTCATTAGGCCAAAATGTTTTTATAGGAAATAATGTGGTTATTGGTAATAAAGTTAAAATTCAAAATAATGTTTCTGTGTATGAAGGTGTTATTTTAGAAGACGACGTATTTTGCGGGCCAAGTATGGTTTTTACCAATGTTTATAATCCACGTGCAACAATCAATCGTAAACGAGAATATAAAAAAACCAGGGTAAAAAAAGGGGCTACCTTGGGAGCGAACTGTACTATTGTTTGTGGTGTTGAGATTGGTTCTTATGCCTTTATTGGTGCAGGAAGTGTTGTTAATCGCAACGTGTTTGATTATGCCTTAGTCGTGGGTATTCCAGCACGCCAGATAGGGTGGGTGAGTGAATATGGCGAACGGCTTGATTTACCTTTGATAGGGCATGCTGTTGCGGTATGCCCTCATACGAGTCAACATTATCAGTTAATCGACAGGAAACTGTTTCGTTTAGCAGAAGAGCGGCTATCGAGTTGAGGTGTATTATGTTATTTCTTGACTTAAATAAACAATATCAGAAAATTAAAGAAAAAGTAGAGCAGAGATTACAAAAAGTGCTTAAGGAAGGACAGTTTATCTTAGGTCCTGAAGTTATTGAATTGGAAAAACAACTCGCTTTATTTGCCGGGGTAAAGCATTGTATTACTGTAGGTAATGGAACTGATGCACTAACCATTGCTTTAATGGCAATCGGAATAAAAAGTGGCGACGAAGTTATTACAACACCTTTTAGTTTTGCAGCAACCACTGAAGCAATTTGTTTATTGGGCGCAACACCCGTATTTGTTGATATTGATCCAAATACTTATTTAATCGATCCTAGTAAAATTGCGGCTGCAATAACAGAAAAAACAAAAGCTATTTTAGCGGTTAGTTTATTTGGGCAATGTGTTAATTTTGATAAAATTAATGACTCACTGACTATAAAAAAGATTCCAGTGATTGAAGATGCTGCGCAAAGTTTTGGTGCTACTTACCAAAGACAACGTTCTTGTAGCTTATCTGCTTTAGCCTGCACAAGTTTTTTCCCATCAAAACCTTTAGGCTGTTATGGCGATGGCGGGGCTTGTTTTACCAATGACGATGAAATAGCGGCTAAGTTAAAACAAATTCGGGTTCATGGTCAATCTGCCCGTTACCAACATACATTATTGGGCGTTAATAGCCGTTTAGATACATTACAAGCAGCAGTGTTATTAGAAAAATTAGCTATTTTTCCAGAAGAAATTGCTTCGCGACGACGCATAGCGCATTATTACCAGGAATTATTAGGGTGTGAAGTAAAAATACCGATTATTCATCCCGATAATACTTCTGTTTATGCACAGTATACGATTGAAACTACGCAACGTGAGGAGTTAAAAAGTTACTTACATAGGCAGGGAATTCCTACAGCAATACATTACTCGAAACCTTTGTATTTGCAGCCAGCTTTTCAAAGCCGTTGTCGAATAGTTGGGAATATGAAGAACACTGAATATGCCGTGAATCACGTATTGAGCTTACCCATGCACGCCTATTTAGAAAAGCCAGAAATTTGTTTAGTGGCGGATGCTATAAAAGAATTTTCTTTAGGGTATGTCGTCATTTAGCGAGGATGAGTCAGAAAGCGTGGTTTTTCGAGTATCATAACGTAGCATACTTAAACGTATGTGAGTAACGAAACGCAGAAAATACTGCGGTTTATACTTACAGCAATTGGGTTTTTGGCAAGGCGCTGCAAAAACGAAGCAACCGCAGTGTATAAAAAATACGTGAGGATTGCGAGTTGATCGGCAACACAGCCAAAAATCTAAGTGCGAAGAGTATATGACCATCATCGTGCCAAATGACGACATACCCTAGTTATGTGAACTAATATTTGATCATTTCAATGAGGATGAAGCAATGAAAATTTTTATTACCGGTGGTGCGGGGTTTATTGGTTCTCACTTAGCAGATTATTTATTGAAGCGCGGTGACGAAATACTTGTGATAGACAATTATGCAACAGGTCGACGGGATAATCTTAAAAAAAATCCTCGTCTGCAAGTAATTGAAGGATCTATTGCGGATGAATTATTAGTGCAAACACGGGTAGCAGATTTTAAACCCGAACTTATTATTCACGCAGCGGCTTCGTATAAAAATCCAGATGATTGGCAAGAAGACACAAAAACCAACGTATTAGGCACAGTAAACGTTGTTCAAGCCGCTCAAAAAAATCATTGCGGTCGTATTATCTATTTTCAAACGGCCTTATGTTATGGTTTAAAACCAGAACAACAACCTATTACGCTGGATCATCCACTTAATCCAGCAAATAGTAGTTACGCCATAACCAAAACAACTGCAGAGCAGTTTATTCAATTATCAGGTTTAAACACTATTTCGTTTCGTTTGGCAAATGCTTATGGGCCACGTAATATTAGTGGTCCCTTACCCACTTTCTATCAACGCTTAGCCGCAGAAAAGCCGTGTTTTGTTATGGATACAAGACGTGATTTTATTTATATCGATGATCTTGTAGACTGCGTTATAAAGGCCATCAATAGTGATTCGCACGGCATCTATCACATTGCTTCAGGAAGTGATTATTCCATCAAAGAGTTATTTGATGCGACATTAGAAGCACTTTCTATTCAATTAGAGCAGCCTGTAGAAGTGCGTCCACGGAATCCGGATGATGCGTTTACCATTCTTCTCGATCCTAGCCGTACCCAAAAAGATTTACACTGGAAAACAAGCACGTCATTGTCAAAAGGTATTAAGGAAACGATTAATTATTACCAGGAATATGGTATAGAAGAAACCTATACGCATTTACAAGAGGTAGAAAGCTAGATGCTATTGCTACAAGCTGAAATTGATAGGAAGAATTCAGAGTTTTGGAATGAGTTGTGTGGTAGTAATGCAGCAAGAAGATTAAGAATTACTGATTCTTCAAAAGAATCAATTAAAAAATTTGATGATTGGTATTTTTCATTTTATCCCTATTTGAAAGAAAATTACTTAAGTCTAGAAAAAATTAAAAACAAAATGGTTTTAGAGATAGGGTTAGGTTATGGGACGGTTTCTCAATTTCTTGCCAAACATGCTAGTTATTTTTTCGGCGTTGATATTGCAGAGGGACCTGTCAATTTTCTTAATCATCGCTTAGATCTTATGGAGAAACCTTCTAGTGCACGTATTATGTCTGCACATAGGTTAGATTTTCGAGCTAATTATTTTGATTTTATTGTATCCATTGGCTGTTTTCATCATACCGGTAATATAAAAAAGTGTATCGATGAAGTGTACCGTGTTCTTAGGCCTGGCGGACATCTATTATTTATGTGTTATAACCAATATTCTTATAGAGAGTTTTTATATCGTCCATTAAGCAGCTTTATTTCTTTTTTTAAAGAGTCGCGTATTTTGAACAGAAACGAAAGAATGCATTATGATCATAATATTAAAGGGGAAGCGGCTGTTTTTACCGAATTATTTGGAAAACGTAAATTAGCTAATTTATGTGAAAAATTTTATTCTTGTAAAATTAGTAAAGAAAATATCGGTGGACCAATAAGAAAATATTTTATAAATAACTTAGGGAAAATAGTAGGAACCGATCTTTACGTGCAATGTATAAAATAGGGAGTTACCGTGTCGCTTTGCTTCAAAAATAAAAAAGTGCTTGTTGTAGGTGGTGCTGGTTTTGTAGGCAGTAATCTTTGTAAAAAATTGCTGGAAACAGACGTAGCAGAGCTTTTTGTAGTGGATAATCTACTTTCATCAGAATTGTCTCAGTTACCAAAACACAAGAGACTTAATTTTTATTTCGGGTCAATCAATAAGGATTTCGTGTTAAATTGTATTCCACATGATGTTTCTTATGTGTTTCATTTAGCCACTTACCACGGTAATCAAAGTTCTATTCATGATCCTTTGGCTGATCATGAAAATAATACGTTAACCTCATTAAAGCTATTTAATCATATAAAAAACTTTAAAAATTTAGAAAAAATAGTTTATGCTTCGGCAGGTTGTTCAATTGCTAAAAAAACTTTTGATGACACACAGGCAACAATTGAAGAAGAAAAAGTGTCACTCTATTTAGATAGTCCTTATCAAATGTCAAAAATATTTGGCGAATTTTATGGAAATTATTTTTTTTCTCAGTATAAATTACCATTTATAAAAGCGCGTTTTCAAAATGTCTATGGACCTGGTGAAATTTTAGGTGCTGGCCAATGGCGTGGTACTCCACACACTATTTGGCGAAACGTTATCCCTAGTTTTATGTTTAAAGCACTTAACAAAGAAGCATTAACGTTAGAAAATGAAGGATTAACAACAAGAGATTTTATTTATGTGGATGATATTATTAATGGATTAATACTTTGCGCAAGTAAAGGAAAACCAGGAGAAAGTTATAATTTAGCGTCAGGTAAAGAAACTGAGATTAGGAAGCTTGCGGAAATAATCAATCAGCTCACTGAAAATACAACACCTAGCCAATTTTCTCCTCGCAGAGCGTGGGATTGTTCAGGAAAGCGCTATGGTTGTACGACGAAAGCGGAAAAAGAGTTGAATTTTAAAGCACAGGTAGATGTTGAAACAGGTATTAAAAATACTATTAATTGGACGAAGAATAACATGGATATAATAAAACAATGCATTGCTAGACATGCTTATCATTTGAATTGATACATATGGACGAGAGAATTATTATTTTATGTGTGGCATAGCTGGGATCATTGATTTACAGGAAAAAACAGATTTAAAATCTAGTATAGAGCTTATGAAGTCTACTATACAGCATCGGGGTCCTGATGAACATGGAACCTTTCTGGATGAAAATTTAGGGGTAGCATTGGGCCATCAGCGTTTAAGTATTCTTGATATGAAAGGAGGAAAACAACCTTTTGTCAGCATAGATGGTTTAATTACTTTAGTCTTTAATGGTGAAATCTATAACTATTTAACCTTACGCAGTGAACTTATTAAAGAAAACTACTCTTTTGTGAGCAATTCGGATACCGAAACTATTATTTATGCTTATAAAAAATGGGGTGTAGATTGTCTTAGCCATTTACGCGGCATGTTTGCGTTTGCCTTATGGGATAAAGAAAAAAAAATAGTATTTTGTGCACGTGATAGACTAGGTATTAAGCCTTTTTACTTTTTTTTCAGTCAAGAAAAATTTATTTTCGCTTCAGAAATTAAGTCAATTTTAGCTTCGGGGCGCGTAGAAGCTGTACTTGATCCTGTAGGATTTGAAGATTATCTTACTTTTCAATTTTGTTTAGGCGAGCAAACTTTATTTAAAGAAATAAAAAAATTAGAACCTGGCTATTTCTTAATTGTTAGTTTAAAAGAAGATAAATTGATTAAAACACATAATCAGTATTGGGAAATTAATTACACAGCGCAGGATAGTTTTTCAGAGCTTTACTATAGCGATAAATTAAGAGAATTATTAAAGGAGTCTATCCAATTACATTTACAATCGGATGTACCGTTAGGCGCGCACCTATCCGGTGGATTAGATTCGAGTTCAGTTGTTTGCTTATCCAAGCGACAAGTTAAAGAAGAAAATAATTTTAAAACATTTACAGGAAAGTTTTCAGGCATAGCTTATGATGAAAGTAGCTATGCCAATGTAGTAGCAAAGCATGTCGGGTCGAATCATCATGAGATTAGTGTTTCCGACATTAATCTGGCATCAATTCTTCCGGAATTGATTTATTTTATGGATGAACCCGCGGCAGGTCCAGGTTTAATTCCTCAATATTATGTTTCTAAATATGCTGCGGAACATGTAAAAGTGGTTTTAGGTGGGCAAGGTGGAGATGAATTATTTATTGGCTATGCTAGATATTTAATCGCCTATTTAGAGAAATGTTTGTCTAATGCTATTTCTGGAAAAGCCTCCCCTCGCGGCTTTTCATTAAGTGCTATCTCTAAAAATTTAGCATTGCTGAAAAATTATAAACCCATGTTAAAGCCATTTTTTGAAAAAAGGTTTTTTGGTGAAGAAGATTGTAATTACTTTCATTTAGTTAATCGCAAGCAATGTGAAGACGAAATTTATATTCCACATCATTCAAACAATAAGCGTAGCTTTTTAAGGTTTCAAAGCATATTTCATAATACAGAAAAAAATTCTTTGCTTAATAAAATGTTATATTTTGATTTGAAAGGATCTTTGCCGGCTTTATTACAAGTTGAAGATCGTATGAGTATGGCCGTTTCTTTAGAGTCACGGGTTCCGCTTCTTGACCATCACATAGTAGAGTTTTCAGCGACTATACCGGATCGAGTTAAATTTTCTGCAGGAAAAACTAAACATATCTTTCGTCGTGCCTTAAAAAATACAATTCCAAACAAGATTTTAAGCCGAAAAGATAAAATGGGTTTTCCTGTGCCTTTATCTGATTGGTTATATGGAAAGCAAAAAAGTTTTGTCCATGATACCCTTTTTTCAAAAAAATCTACTGAGCGCGGTATTGTTGATATTAATAAGTTAAAAAAATTTTTTAAGCATAATACGCCTATTACACGTTCTATTTGGGGCGCGCTTTGTTTAGAATTATGGTTTGTAAAATTTATAGATGCAAAATTTTAGATAATATTAAAGAAAATGTATCAAAGCTTACAGATACTGTTAATGTGCAATAAACCGCATGCAAAAAAAGATGCGGCAACTATTATCGATCATATTGATGCATTTGTTAAATATTCTCAACATTCTATTTATTTGCTTTCAAATATTCTGAATTATCCTGAACAATTAAATTTAAATAAATTTGATGTATTAGTTGTGCATTACTCTTTATCTTTATTAGGAAATTTTTATCTTTCAGTTAATGCTAAAAAAAATATTAGCCAGTTTCAAGGATTAAAAGTTGTTTTTATTCAAGATGAATATCGTAGAGTCAATGCGATACATGAAGAAATTAACAAGTTAGGGTTTGATGTTTTGTATACTTGTGTACCTAATTCCGAGATAGAAAAGGTATATCCTGACTCATTGTTCACGTCCCTTAGAAAAGTAAATACCTTGACTGGTTATATTCCAGAAAATCTTACCTCACAAAATACTTGTATATTAAAAGACAGACCGATTGAAGTGGGTTATAAAGCGCGTAAAGTGCCGTTTTGGCTAGGGTCATTAGGGGCAGAAAAGACGCAAATTGCGGATAAATTTTATGGCTATGGAAAATTTTATCAATTAAAAATGGATATCTCTTATAAAGAGAAGGACCGTTATTATGGAAAACGCTGGATTAATTTCATTGCTTCCTGTCGGACGATGTTAGGTGTAGAAAGTGGTTCTAGTATTTTTGATTTTACCGGTGAAATAGAGAAAAAAGTAGAAAAATACCGGATATATCATCCTCTTGTATCTTTTGAAAAAATTCATTCTTTATTTCTAAAAGATCATGAAGGGAAAATAATATTGAATCAAATATCACCGCGTTGTTTTGAGGCAATTTCCTTGAAAACAGTATTGATACTTTATGAGGGAAACTACTCTGGCATATTAAAACCATGGCAACATTATATTCCACTGAAAAAAGATTTTAGTAATATAAAAAAAGTGGTTAGTGTTATAAAATCTTTAAATAAATTGCAAGAAATTTCTGACTGCGCGTACCGGGAAATCGCACTAAACTCTGATTATTCCTATAAAAAATTTATTCGAAGTTTTGATACAGTTATTGAAAATGAATTTATTGCTAGAAAAAAAGCTAAAGTAAAGCTGTACTATAGTAATACTAATTTTTTGCAAGAAATCAGGAGGTTTAATAAAATTGAACTTGTACATAAAAAAATAAAAATCTATAGAAGAGGGTTATTTAAATTTATTCCAGATATATTAAAACGATTTATTCGTGCTTTATATTTTTATTTTTTAGATAAAAAAAACGTATGAGAAAAGTGTTGCTTTTAGCAGATACTGGACATCCTGCCACAGCTGTTCAGGACCATATCAAGGCGATAACTACTTATTCTAATTTACATTGGTTTATAGAGAATCCTTTAACTTGTAAAGTGCTTTATAAGCTTGATCTTAATTATTTTGATGCAATAGGTATACATTATTCAATAAAAATTTATAAAGACTATTATTTAGCGGATAAATTTAGAAAAAGAGTGAAAAACTATTCTGGAATAAAATTTGTTTTTTTGCAGGATGAATATTTATTTGCTGATAGAATCAGCGCTATTTTAGTTGAGTTGGGCGTCCAACTATTGTTTACGCTGGTTGATCAAGCGAATATGGCTAAAGCCTATCCTTATCTTGAATTTAAAAAAATTAAAAAAATAACTGTTTTAACAAGTTACGTTCCCGATTCTATAAAGGCTATTTTAACGCGCCCTTTTGCAGAAAGACCCATTGATATTTTTTATCGATCGCGAAGCTATCCATTTTCTTTAGGTGCTTTAGCACAAGAGAGAGTTACTATTGCAGAAGGGGTAAAATCTCGGGCGAGTCAACATAATTTAAAATGTGATATTAGTCTAAAAGAAAGTGATAGAGTTTATGGCCAAACTTGGATTTCTAAAATGCAATCCAGTCGCGCCGTTTTAGGTACCGAAAGCGGCGCGAGTATTTGGGACTTTACAGGTGATATAGAAAAAAAAACTAAAAAGTTGCTAGGTAAATATCCTGATGTCAAATTTGCAACAGCTTCTAGGCTTTTTTTGTCTCAATATGAAAACAAAGTTTATTATGCAACTATTTCTCCCCGTTTTTTCGAAGCGGCTTCATTACGTACAGCGATGATCCTTTTTCCTGGAAACTATAGTAATATTTTAAAAAAAGATGAGCACTATATTTGTCTAAATAAGGATTTTTCTAATTTTAAAGAAGTGGTTAATAAATTAAATAATATAGAGTATTTAACTGATCTAACTAATAGAACTTATCAAGATATTATTTTATCTGAGAAATATAATGCCAGGCAACTTTCTAAGCTTGTTGAAAAAGAGATTTTATACTTAATAAGGGAAATAGGTTGCACTGCTAACTATATTTCTAATAATTCTATTGTTGCTAAGTTAAATAGCATTAAATCTAGAAATTTATTGAAAAATTATATTTATTTATTACTTTCTGAATATAAGTTTATTTTACATAATTTTTTAAATTTTATTTTTGATCCACAGTATAGGGGTATAGCTAAATTTCACGTTCTTTATCAAGGAATTAAGCGCTATTTATTTTACATATTTCATAGATTTAAATTTATAAAATAATATTGCGTAGAATTTAATATTTTTATTGAAAATCAATGTAAACTTTATGAAAACTATTATATTAGCAGGAGGGTTTGGAACGCGTTTAAGTGAAGAAACAGCAAATAAACCTAAACCTATGGTAGATATCGGAGGAAGGCCTATTTTGTGGCATATTATGAAAATATATGCACATTATGGATTTCAAGAATTTATAATTGCTTTAGGTTATAAAGCGGATGTAATAAAAAAATATTTTTTAGAATATGCCGATTTAAGTGGTAATTTAACGGTTGAGATAAAATCTGGTAAAAGTCGTATTGTGAAACGCGAACCTTCGGAATGGATCATTCACCTTGAAGAAACGGGCTTAGATACGTTTACCGGAGGTAGGGTAAAAAAGCTTTCGCAGTGGGTAAAAAATGAGGCATTTATGGTGACCTACGGTGATGGCTTAGCTAATATTCCAATTAATCAATTGCAAACATTTCATAAATCGCATGGTAAATTAGCGACTTTGACTGCCGTACGGCCACCAGCACGTTTTGGCGGCTTATTTATTGACGAAGCGAATACCATTACTCGTTTTACGGAAAAGCCTCAAGCTGGCGAAGGCTGGATTAACGGTGGCTTTTTAGTGTTTCAACCCGAAGTCTTAGATATGATCAAGGATACTTCAAGTAGCCTTGAATCGCAGTTATTGGAAGAACTTGCTAAACAAGGGGAGTTAGCTGCTTTTTGTCACGATGGTTTTTGGCAATGCATGGATACTTTACGTGATTTAAGGTATTTAGAATCGCTTTGGAGTTCTGGTACAGCGCCTTGGAAGGTTTGGTGATGCAAAATAATTTTTGGTTAGATAGGCGTGTTTTTATAACAGGGGCTAGCGGTTTAGTAGGAGGTTGGTTAGTACGCGCTTTATTAAAGGCAGGCGCCGATATTATAGTTTTGTTACGTGATTGGAATCCTAAAGCACTGTTATTTCAATCAGGATTTCATAAAAAAGTAACAATTGTGCGAGGCAGTTTGAAAAATGTAAATAAATTAGAACGTGTTTTAGCAGAATATGAAATTCAATCTGTTTTTCATTTAGCGGCGCAAACTATTGTCCCGATAGCCAATAAAAACCCTTTATCAACGTTTGAATCTAACATTGCAGGAACGTGGAATTTATTAGAAGCTTGTCGCTTGAAGAAAGATATAGATTCTATTATTATAGCTTCTTCAGATAAAGTGTATGGGGACACACTTAATTTACCCTATCAGGAAGCGATGCCACTCAATGCTATTTATCCTTATGATGTTAGTAAGGCGTGTGCAGATAGAATTAGTGTAAGTTATGCTAAAACGTTTAATTTACCAATTGCTATTACCCGATGTGGAAATTTTTTTGGTGGTGGGGATCTTAATTGGAATCGTATTATTCCTGGTACAATTCGCTCTATTTTGCGTACTCAGCCGCCTATTGTTCGATCTGATGGGAATTTAATACGTGATTATATTTATGTAGAAGATGCTGTAAATGCATATATGAGTCTATGTGAAGCGTTAAGAAAAAATAGCGCTTTAGCGGGTGAGGTTTTTAATTTTTCAAATGGTACACAATACACTGTCTTAAATTTAATAAGTACAATTTTGAATTTAATGCATTCGAGTCTCAAGCCTATTATTTTAGGGAAAAATAAAGGAGAAATTTTGGCCCAATATTTAGATTCGTCTAAGGCACATAAGGACTTAGGTTGGTGGCCTCGTTTTACCTTAGAAGAAGGATTAGAAAGAACTATTACTTGGTATAAAAACTGTTTAGGGAATGAACAGAATGAATTGTCGCTTATGTACACGGAGTGATCTTATCTCCATTATCCCATTAGGTCGAGTACCTTTAGCTAATGCTTTTTCATCTAAAAAAATTACGACTAATGAGAAAAAACATAATTTAGAAGTGATGTTATGTAAAGATTGTGGAGTGGCGCAACTACGTAATGTCCTTGATCCAAAAGATCTATTTTCTCACTATATTTATTTTTCTTCTTATTCGGATACGATGCTTTTATCAGCTAAAATATTGGTTGATCGGTTTGCGCCTAGTCTTGTGAAAAATGCTTTTGTTATTGAGGTAGGCAGTAACGATGGTTATTTATTAAAAAATTACAAACGTTACGGTATTCATGTGTTAGGAATTGATCCGGCTAGAAATATTACAAAAAAATCCTGCGCTATAGGTATTCCCACTTTATGTAATTTTTTTAATAAAAATTTAGCTAAAGATTTAAAAAATAAAAAAATGCAGGCAGATATTATTCATGCAAATAATGTTATGGCTCATGTTCCGGACATTAATGATTTTGTTGCCGGATTGAAATTGTTATTAAAAAATACTGGATATGCAATCATTGAAGTCCCTTATTTATATGATTTAGTTAAAAATTTACAGTTTGATACTATTTATCATGAGCATGTCTATTACTTTTCAGTAAAACCTTTAAAACAGTTATTCACATACTATGATTTAGAAATATTTGATATAGAAAGAATATCGATTCATGGGGGAAGTCTGCGAATTTTTGTGGGGCATAAGGGGAAAAAAATTGTTAAAGAAATTGTTAATGACTTAGTTCAAAAAGAAATAAAATTTGGTTTATATGAAGCAAGCACATATCAGACATTTATGGGAAATGTAAATGTTATAAAGCTAAATTTAATCAGTTTTCTTAATGATTTAAAAGAAAAACAAAAGCGTATTGCTGCCTATGGCGCCTCTGCAAAAGGTACGACTTTATTGAATTTTTTTGGAATAGGAGAAAATACACTAGATTTTATAGTAGATAGAAATCTAGAAAAACAAGGACTATTTACCCCTGGAACGTCGTTAGAAATTAAATTACCTGAAGCTTTGTTAGAGAAAAAAATAGATTATGCTTTATTATTAACTTGGAATTTTATGGATGAAATTTTACACCAACAAAAAAAATTTAGAGATATTGGCGGCCAGTTTATTATTCCCTTGCCTAATATTAGAGCGATTGCATGAAGTTTATAGCGTTACCATTAAAAGGAGCCTATTTAATTGAAATAGAACCTCATATCGATGAACGTGGTTATTTTTCTCGTTTTTTTTGCAAGAAAGAATTTAGTGAAAGAGGATTAGTAAGTGATTTTGTACAAATGAGCACTTCGTTTAATCATAAGAAAGGGCAAATACGTGGTATGCATTACCAAGGCCCGCCTTGTGAGGAAACAAAATTAGTACGCTGTACCCGCGGCGCTATTTATGATGTGATGATAGATATCCGATCCGATTCTACAACGTATCAGCAATATTATGCAGCTGAATTAACTGAAAAAAATAATAAAATTTTTTATATACCAAAAGGGTTTGCGCATGGCTATAAAACCTTAGAATGTAATTCTGAAGTGTTTTATATGATGGATAATTTTTACAATAAAAATGCAGCATGCACATTAGAGAACAAAGATACAAATTTCCTATTGAAAGATACGAAATTTTTTTATACCAGCGAGCATTATAGCGAATCGTAATTATATACTATTTTATTTTAAATAAGGAAAAAAATCATGGAAAATATTGAAACAAAAAATTTTGAAAGAACGGGGAGTGCATATCCACATGATCAAGAAATATGGTCTGCTATTGAAGATATAGTTAAGCAACATGAGGTTCCCTTAAAAGATGTACTAGAATCTTTTTCTGTTTATACCCGACGAATAAATTTAACGCGATTTTTGCTGCATTATGAATTATTTAAGCTTGCGCAACAGCTTCCAGGAAGTATTGTCGAGTGTGGTGTTTATCGAGGAGCAGGGTTGTTAACATGGGCTAAATTAGTCGAAATATTTTGTCCAGGCGATCGTATTAAAAAAATAATTGGTTTTGATAACTTTAAGGGTTTTGAACGGTTAGCAGAGCAAGATGGTATAGAAAAACCCGAACGAGCAAAAGTAGTAGGTGGTTGGAATGCAGGTGTTTATTATGAAGAATTAGTTAAACATATCGATTTATTTCATAAAGACAGTTTTATACCGCGTTGTAAAAGAATTGAATTAGTTGAAGGTGATCTTTCGAAAACCGCTGAACAGTATATTAATGAAAACCCCGGTTTAAGAATTTCTCTTTTACATTTAGATGTAGATCTTTACGAACCTACACTTGCGGCACTTAAGGCCTTTTATCCATTAGTTGTTCCGGGAGGAGTTGTTATATTTGATGAGTATGGTATGCCAGAATGGCCTGGTGAGAGTCAAGCAGTTGAAGAATATTTTGGAGATGCTATGCCGAGCTTGCATAAATTTCCTTTAGCGTCTACTCCGGGTACTTATATGATTAAAGGAAGTATTAATGTTTGAAAAGTATTTGCTTGATTTTAATTTGAGTAATTGGAAAGATTGTTTAGATCAAGCGAAATATTTTATTGACGAAAATGGTTTTTTTATTGCAAAAAATATTTTAGACAAAGATATTTTAACCTCAATAAGAAAATATGTTAGTAATTTTATCTTTCATCTGCGTAAAAAAAATGGCATGTCAATATCTACTATAAAAGAGGATGAAAATTTTGATGAAGGATTTAAAGAACTTTGTAATAAAGATAGAAAATTTGGCGGTATTATTTATAGAGCTTGTCGTCGTATAACACCATTACATCAGTTAAGTTGTAATGAAAAACTACTTAAATTATCTAGCCACATTATTGCAAGCTCTTATCTTATTTCTTCGAATTTAAAAGCCATTCGTATTGATCATCCCAATGAAAATACTTATCTTTTTGATTTACATCAAGATTATCCTTATATACAAGACTCTTTTAATGCATTAGTTTACTGGATTCCATTAAAAACAGTTAGTTTGAAAGAAGGTGCTTTAAAAATTTATTGTGGATCGCATAAAGGGGGATTAAAAAAAGTTAAAGTGAGGGACGCTGATAACATTAATCAAAATGGTGCTCATACCATTGAGTTAGCCAATAAATATGTAAATGAAGGCTATGAAGCTTTGTTAATTCCTATGGAATTTGGCAATTGTCTGGTTTTTTCAACACTTTTACTGCATGAGAGTACTAAAAATGTGAGTGAAAATTGTCGCTGGACTTTACAAGTTCGCCATGGTGATTTTAATCATCCAGAAGCTATTGCCAGAAATTGGCCAGGAGGAATGATAGAAGGAGATTCCTTTGAAAAATATCATCCGGAGTATGTTACGGAAGCTTAGCTGATGCTTACAGATAAGCAAATTCACTTTTATCGAGATCAGGGTTATCTTCTTTTGGAAAAATTTTATTCTGTAGAAGAATTAATGCCTATTTATACAGGAATTAAAAAACTTATTGATTTAATTCGTAAGAAAAATAATTTACCTTTTTTATCCTTTGATAAAAATAATATAACGTTTGACAATTTTGATGATGGATTTTTAGAATTAGCTTCGTTTAATAGAAAAGAAGCTAGCTTAGTCTATGATATTGTAAAATATATACCTGAGTTTATAAATTTATCATCATCACTAAAAAATAAAAAATTATATGAAGCGTTATCAGGTTCAAGACTGTGCGGATATGCTGGAAGTGGCAATGGCATTAGAATAGATTTACCGTATGAAGATAAATTTCTTTATTCGTGGCATCAAGATTTTCCTTATCAACTTAGAAGTTTAGATGGTATTGTTTTTTGGTCGCCTTTGAAATATTTAACTTATGAAAATGGCCCTTTAGAAATTGCTGCGCGATCACATAAGCAAGGTGTAATGAAATTGTATTATGAAGGATTTAATGAAAATAAAGGTTATAATTTGAAAATTAAAAATATCGATTCATATCTTACAAAATATGAAATTATAAAGCCTTTGCTAGAACCTGGCGATCTACTTGTTTTTAATTTTTGTGCTATTCATAAATCAGGATATAACTATTCAAAAAAATCACGTTGGTCAATGCAATTTAGATACTTTAATTTTTTAGATGAATTTGGAATTAAAAACAACTGGGCAGGTGGTTATGCGACTGGTAGATCAATAGAAAATGTGCTACCTCATTTGTTTTTAGATTAGTTTTAGATGGAAAAAAAAGTTATATTATGGGGTGCTTCTGGGCATAGTAAAGTTTTATTTTCTATTTTAAAAGAAAATAATTTTTATTTGATAGCATTAATTGATTGTGAAGAAAAAATAAATCCTTCTATTAAAGGTTATCCTATTTTTCATAATGAAAATTCATGGATAAAAAAAAATAAAATTGATACTGCATTAGAAGTTATTTATTTTTCCATTGCTATAGGTGGAGATAAAGGTAGAGATAGGATGCAAATACACACACGATTAATTGATCAAGGATTTACCCCCGTAACTATTATTCATTCTAGCGCTTGGGTTTCTAAAACTGCCCTAGTAGAAGAAGGAGTGCAAGTTTTAGCAATGGCTGCTATATCAGAAGGAGTAACAGTTGGCATGGAAACCATCATAAATACGAATGCAACTGTTGATCATGATTCGATTATAGGCAAAGGTTGTCATATTATGCCAGGTGCAACCATTGCTGGATGTGTTGAAATAGGGAATTTTTCTACCATTGGATCGAATGCTACTGTGCTTCCACGAATAAAAATAGGGTGCGGTGTTATAGTGGGTGCTGGTGCCGTTGTTACAAAAGATATTCCTAATAATACGGTTGTTTTTGGAGTTCCAGCAAAAGTGTATACGAAATTAGAGAGTAAAACTTATGAGTGACGCATCTACTTTTTATAAACGTCGGATAAAAAATATCGATACACTTGGAAAAAGTAATGGACTTAAGATGAATGCACTTGATTTTTTAATTAAAAGTTCTACGCATTCATATTCTTACAATTTCGATTGGTTAGGACTTCCTATTATTCAATTTCCGCAAGATATCGTTGCGATTCAAGAGATTATATGGCGGACTAAGCCTGATATTATTATTGAAACCGGCGTAGCGCGAGGTGGATCTTTACTTTTAAGTGCTTCTATATTGCATCTTTTAAATGGTTCTGGAAAAGTTATTGGTGTTGATATTGATATAAGAGAACATAATAGAAAAGCTATTGAAAATCATCCTTTAGCTTTTAGGATCCATTTAATAGAGGGTTCTTCTATAGAAAAAGCTACTATTAATAAATTAATTTCTTTTATTCAACCGATGGACACGGTGATGGTTATTTTAGATTCTAATCATAGCTATTCTCATGTGCTCAAAGAATTAGAACTCTACAGTCCTTTTGTTACTGTAGGAAAATACATGCTAGTTATGGACACTGTCATTGAACATATGCCAAACGATTATTTTCCCAATCGGCCTTGGGGAAAGGGAAATAATCCCATGTGTGCTGTACACGATTTTATTAAAACCAATTGCCGTTTTGTTATTGATGAAACTATTCCTAACAAGCTATTAATAACTGTCGCAGAAGATGGCTATTTAAAGTGTATTAACTAAAAATGATTCCTGTAGCGGGTCCTTGGATAACGGAGAAAGAAATTGCTTATGTTACCGATGCGGTAACACATGCTTGGTATGATAGGGCTAATGAATATATCGATCGGTTTGAAACTGCTTTTAAATGCTATCTTGGGCGAAAATACGCAATCAGTTTACCTAGTTGTACTTCAGCCTTGCATTTAAGCTTATTAGCTTTAGGTGTAGGCGTTGGCGATGAAATAATTGTACCAGACGCAACTTGGATTGCTTCGGCTGCACCTATTAGCTACGTAGGAGCAACCCCTGTTTTTGTTGATATCGACCCAAAAACTTGGTGTTTGTCGGCAGAAACGGTAGAACCCTATATTACAAAAAATACAAAAGCTATTATTGCTGTTAATCTGTATGGGCATATGCCTGACTATGATTCTTTACTAGAATTAGCAACAGCTCAGCATATTCCACTTATTGAAGATGCGGCTCAGTCTATTGGGTCTTCTTATAAGGGGCTTTTAGCGGGAAGTTTTGGTATCACGAGTTGCTTTAGCTTTCATGGTTCTAAAACATTGGTCACAGGAGAAGGAGGTATGTTAGTGACTAATGATAAGAGAATATATGATAGATGTATGATTTTACGTGATCATGGGCGATTGCCTGGAGATACTTTATTCCAAAATATTGAGGTGGGACATAAATACAAAATGTCTTCGTTGCAAGCGGCTTTAGGGTTAGCGCAATTAGAGAGAATTGATGAGTTAATCAATAAAAAAAGGGAGATTTTTCATGGATATAGTACTGCTTTAGAAAAAATAAATGGAGTTACTTTAAACCCTCAATATAGCGCTATAAAAAATAGCTATTGGATGACAACAGCAGTTTTCAATCATAAGGTTTCAAGTTCAAAAGTTCAAATTATAGAAAACTTACGAAAAAATAAAATTTCTTCACGCCCTTTTTTTGAGCCCTTAAGTGCATTAAAATCGTATAAAAATAGTTTTGACCAAAGGCGTGCGAGTATAAGTAATAAAAATGCTTATTATATTGCAAAAAAATCTATTAATTTACCGAGTAGTATGAATTTAAAACAAAGTGAAATTTTATATATTTCAGAAATTTTAAAGAAGTTATTATAACCTAAAATGACGCTGTAACGTTTTTTATAAAAGGATTTACTATGTCGAGCCGTCCCTTTTTTTCTGTTGTTATTCCGACTAGAAACCGCTGTGATACGTTACGACTTGCTATTTCTAGCCTTATTAAGCAAAAATTTAAGAATTTTGAGATTATTGTTTCCGACAATAGTGATAATCAGCAGCAAGCGATTAATTTTAGCTATATAGAACGTTTAAACTTAAAAAATTTAATCTATATAAAGCCGAATGAAATTTTGAGTATGCATGACAATTGGGAGTTTGCTTTAACGCATGCAACTGGATTATACGTAGGATTTTTAATCGACAAAACAATGTTTCGTAAAGCTGCCCTTAAGGAAGTTTTCTATTTATTAAATCAAGATGTTTCTATCGATATTGTAAATTATTTAAATGGTGGAATTGAGTATTATCCAGGAAAGTTATTTCAATATAAATTTCAAGGTCCCGTAGTGAGGGATAAAAATGTTAGCCACTATTTTTATCCAAAAAAAGAATTAGAAAGACGGTTTAGTTTAAAGACAAGTATCCGGGAGGAAGGAGATGCCTATGTATTAGGTAAAATATGTTTTGGTTTTTATAGCAAGCGCTTAATTAACAAAATAAAGTCGCTGCATGGCCGTATGTTTTTTCCGACTTCTTGTGATTATACTTCTTGTGTTTTGGCATTAGCTTACGCGAATAGGGCAATTTTTTTAAAAAAAACATTACTTTATTCTATCAATAATTTTTCAGGAAATGGATTTTTATCACAAAATAAAAAAGGACATGCTTTAAATTTTGTAAAAAGCTATGACACTACGTTAAATAGTTTAAGGAATTTACCGATTCCTCAACTTTATAGTTCTTTACATAACTTTTGTGTAGCTGATTATACAATTTTAAATCGTTTAAAAGTAGTTGACTATGAAATTAACAAGGAAAACTTTATCCGTTTGTGCCAGAAAGATTTGCAATACTTTCCTTTCTCTTCAAATGAAGAATATCATCAGCAAAAAGAATTATTGTTGAATTATGCTAAGGAAAACGGTATGCAAGCAAATATTTTTCCGCTACCTGATTTAGAAGATAAGCCATTAGTTAAAATAAGTTTAACCAATAAAATCTCTGATTTTTTACGCAAAAAATCAACATGGAAGGAAAAAATACTCTTTATTTTAAAAAAAATTATTTTTTATATTAAACCCAAGTGGTTTATAGAAATTGATTAAAATATTTTTTCTAATACAATCGTCTCTTCTCTATCTGCCCCTGTAGAAATAATGCTGATAAGAACGCCAGTTAGTTGCTCGATACGACGCAAATAGCGTTGTGCATTGCTTGGCAATTGCGAAAATTCTTTAATAGGCGTTGTTGACGTTTTCCAGCCCGGATGTTCTTCATACACCGGAACACAGTTTTCTAAATCCTCAGGATTTAAGGGTAAATCATTTAGTATTTGTTCTCCCAATTTATAAGCAGTACAAATCTTAATGCTTTCCATTTCATCTAAGACATCTAATTTGGTAATACATAAGCTAGAAACGCTATTAAGTTGTACTGAACGACGCAATAAAACACTATCGAGCCAACCACAACGGCGTGGACGCTTCGTAACACTGCCGTATTCATTACCAAGTTTGCGTAACCTTTCTCCATCTTTATCAAGTAGCTCGGTTGGAAAGATACCACTACCAACACGTGTGCTGTACGCTTTGCTAATTCCTAAGACATAATTAAAGTGGCGTATACCCAGTCCACTGCCAGTTGAAGCGGCGCCGGCGATAGTATTAGAGGAGGTTACAAAAGGATAAGTACCTTGGTCTATATCTAAGAATGTACCTTGTGCACCTTCGAACAACAGCGGTTTTTTTTCGCGATTATAGTTTGCTAAAAGGGCCGGGATATCAGTAATTAATGGAATGAGCTTTTCAGTTATTTTAAGTAGTGAGGCGAGCGTTTGTTCATAATCTATCGTGTCTGCGTGATAATAATGTTGTAGTAGAAAATTATGATAAGCTAGCAACGTTTTCAACTTTTTCGCAAACTGTTCAGGATTGAAAAAATCACAGATGCGTAAACCACGTCGTGCAACTTTATCTTCGTAGGCCGGCCCTATACCGCGCTTTGTCGTTCCAATCGCATTTTTAGCTGTTTTTTCGCGTGCTTCATCGAGCGCAATGTGAGAGGGTAAAATAATAGGGCAAGTAGCACTAATCCGTAGCCGTTCACGGGCAGGAATACCTTTATTTTCTAATTCAGCTATTTCGTTAAGTAATGCTTCAGGTGAAATAACAACGCCATTTCCAATTATGCATTCTATTCCTTTATGTAAAATCCCTGAGGGGATTAAACGCAAGATAGTTTTTTTTCCTTGAATAACTAAAGTATGACCTGCATTGTGACCACCTTGAAAGCGCACTACGGCTTTTACATGTTGTGTTGTTAACAAATCAACAATCTTTCCTTTGCCTTCATCGCCCCATTGGCAACCAATAATAATTACTGTTTTTGTCATGATTTAAATCTCAGTAGAATTTTTTTCAAACTTTTCGTTTTAACCTAAGTCGTTGGGATGCTTTGCCGCAAAGCTTTTAGTTGGACTAAAAAAACTAGCTTGTGTATTTAATACCAGAAAATTATTGCTTGGCGATGATTGCATAAACCCTTTTCGATAGGCTTCTAAATTAAGATAGAAGGCAGCAAATTGAAGATTTTTGTGATAGGCCTCATTGTAAATTTTAGCAGCGATAGCATCGCCTTCACCACGTATAATAGCGGCTTCTTCTTTTGTTTTTGCAAGGGAAAGGGAAGCTTGATTATCTGCGTTGGCACGGATATTTTCTGCATTGGCCTTACCGATAGCACGTTGTTGTAAGGCAATTAGTGCCTGTTCAGCACGCTTATTTTTTAATAGGGCTGTATCGGGTTCAGTCGGAAAATCCATGGATTGAAAACCTATATCAACAACTGTTATACCGAGCGCCTTGCTTTGCATATTTATTTGCATTAATAATGCGTTCAGAATAGAGGCTTGTTTGTCGTTGATGAGGTTGTTTAAGATGTTATGTGTGTATTCGTTTTGCAAAAAGGTATTGATTTTTTGTGCGAACCGTTGCTGGATTCGTGCTACATCGTTATTAGTCTGTGAATAATATAATAGCGGATTAGTAACTTGCCACTTTACATAATAATCTATAATAAGCGGATATCCATCAGCGGTTAAAATATTTAATTTTTTTGCAGAGAAGGTTTGTATTTGCCTGTTAATGGGTATGGACTGAACAAAAAAAGGCATTTTAAAATGTAAACCAGGCCCTTGCAGTAGATAAGCACTTTGTGCATTTGTTTTCTCTAAGCCACTAGAATGTACTAATAAGGCTACCTGTTCTTCAGATACGGTATACATGCTGTTATATACAATAAATAAAGCGCAAAGCAAAAAACCGATAATAATTAGTTTATTTTTACTAAAACTCATTCATAGCCCCCACTTATACCATAACTACTAGATAATTTATTGTCAGTTTTTGCTGAAGTTGTTATACCCGGCAAGGGTGAATTTGTCTCGGTAGGAGAAGTGTTTATAGAACATTGATTCGTTATTTTCTCCGGATTCTGTATAGCGGGTTTGTCAATGTTTAAATAAAGTGAAGTATTAGCCGAATTATCAACCAGCATTTTGTTGCTATGTGTCATCATAGCTTGCATCGCTTCTAGGTAAAGTCGTTTTCGTGTTAATTCAGGAGATGCTTCGTAAGTAGGTAACAAAGCTAAAAAGCGTGCGGTTTCTGCTTTTGCATTGAGTATGACCTGTTGTTGATAATTTTTTGCATCGGCTATTAGACGTTTAGCTTGGCTTTTGGTTTTAGGTTCGATTTGCATCGCATAGGCATTTGCTTGGTTTTTAAGCTGATTTTTTTCTGCTTTTGCGCGAGTAACCTCTTCAAATGAAGCTTTTAGTTCTTCTGGAACTTGAATGGACTGTAGTTCGATGTCACTTATCGCTAAGCCAGTCGCATAGTTAGCAAGCAATTTATTGATTTTAGTTTGTAAGGGTTGCTGTAAAGAGAAAGAATTAACGTTTAAAAGCTGTTCTAAAGATAATTGGCTGAGTATTTGGTTGACGGCGCTTGCAATCGCTTCTCGTAAGCTTTGTAAGGGGTGCGTAGAAAAAAGAAACTGGCGTGCATTTACAATGGTATAACGTAGGGTTGTTACAACAGATACCTTGTTTTCATCGCGTGTTATTAAATTAATTTGAGAAGAGTAAGGGATATTGTTTTCTGAAATAATATGACGCGTTTCTATGGGTCTAAATATCCAATGGTGTCCTGCAGAGAGGGTTGCGCTATATTTTCCAAACCGAGTAATAACGGCTTGTTCTGAGGTATCGACAGTAAAAAAACCAGCGTATAACCAAGCCAGTAAGATAAAGCTAAAAACTAATCCCAAGGTTTTTGTATTCAGCTGGATCGGTAAAAGGGTTTTTGTAATGCTAGCTGAATTTTTACTCAATGCTTTTAATTTAAATAAAGCTGTAATTTTTTTACGTAATTCGCGTAAAAATGCTTCTAGATCAGGAGGGGTCTGTTTGGGTTGACCGGTCCAGGGATCTTTGTTGTTGCTCGAATTACCCGGTTTTTTCCACGGCATAAGTGGCTCCAGTTGTTTTTAATAGGTGTTTTTAAAGCGTGCCATTCCAGTAAAAGCAGGGGCAACCATTATCTTCCGCGAAGATTTCCCGAAAAATGAATAATTATACCCATTGCACTTTAAAATGCGATTTAGCATTTTAAAGTGTTCATCTCGCGATGGAGATTTTCAAGAGGAGAACCGCGATTCTGCTCTTGGATAACGCTGCACTCCGCTCCAAGTATGAGCGTTATAGGCATTTTAGGCATGCTGGGCAGTTCTCGCAACTACTAATTTATCTGGGCATTACCTGGAAACATTCAGAGTGGCTGATTTGCAAAAGAAAAATCTACATGCCGGCTATGTTTTCTGCTGTTGTGAGTAATTCAAACAGCGCTTGTTGTAGTAAATCGAGACCTACTCCTGTATTGGCAGAAAGCCATATTTTGCTAGGCAATCCAGCACTATCGCGTTCTAAGCGTGGTGAAATATGAGTGAGTAAATCAATTTTATTATAAACTAAAAGCTGGGGGATTTTATCCGCTTGAATTTGTTTTAAAACCTTGCGAACTTCTTTACAGCGCTCTTTTTTATCCGTACTCGTGACATCAACGACATGTAACAATAAGTTGGCTTCGCGTGTTTCTTCCAATGTTGCACTAAAAGCTTCTATTAAGTCATGCGGGAGTTGGCGAATAAACCCTACAGTATCCGCTAAAATAGCGGTCTCACCATTTAACGTTTGTAACCGACGTATACTGGGATCCAGTGTTGCAAAAGGTTGATTTGCGGCGAAAACAGAAGCACCCGTTAACTTATTAAAAAGTGTTGATTTGCCGGTATTGGTATAACCTATGAGGGATATATGGGATAACTGAGACTTTCGTCTAGACCGTTGGCTTTGTGCGCGTTGTTTTTTGACTTTTTCTAAACGTTTTTTAATAACTTTTATTTGTTGTCGAATTAAACGTTTATCTGACTCTAACTGTGTTTCTCCGGGACCGCGCAAGCCAATACCGCCTCGTTGCCTTTCTAAATGTGTCCACCCGCGGATAAGACGCGTTGACATATGGTGCAACTGAGCCAGTTTGACTTGTAACTTCCCTTCAAAAGTTCGGGCACGCTGTGCAAAAATATCAAGAATCAACCCAATGCGACCCAAAACACGACACTGTAATTGTTTTTCTAAGTTGCGTTCTTGGGCAGGTGATAAGCTATGGTTGAATATAACTAACTCGGCTTGATACGTTAGGAGCGCGGCCCGTATTTCTTCAACCTTACCACGTCCTATAAAGTACTTCGCGCAAGGCTTTTGTTGTTTTTTTGTAATGAAGTGCAGTGGTTTTGCACCCGCCGCTAGAGCTAGCTCCTGAAACTCGTCGACAATTTCCTTAACTACAATCTTCTCAAGGTGAATATGTACTAATATCGCTAGCTCACCGCTTTCTGGACGCTCACGCATTAATTGTTTCTAATTCCTCATCACAACTTTGGGTGTCATTACTTTCTTCTGTTTTGGCTAAGGTAACATTTCGTGCAGGAACGACTGTTGAAATAGCGTGTTTGTAGACCATTTGGCTTACTGAGTTTTTTAATAACACTACAAATTGATCAAAAGATTCTACTAAGCCCTGCAGTTTAATTCCATTAACGAGATAAATTGAAACCGGGACTTTTTCTTTACGCAGTGCGTTTAGAAAAGGATCTTGTAGTTGCCCTTTAGACATAGTTAGCTTCTCCATGCAAGTTTTAAATATAAATATAATCTCAAAAAGCCTTGGCCTTAAATTTATTTAGCTTATAACCAAGTCTTGTAAGTTTAGCATGGGAAACGGATAGGGCATAGTCCCAGAAGTCTCGTATATCTAAGATAATATTATCTTATTATGACAAGAAAAAGCAAAGAGAAGTTATGCGTGCGTTTAGGTGTCGAGAAAATGAGGTGTTTGTTGATAATAGCGAAATACTTTAATGTTAGCGCACGCTAATGGGCTTGTTCCCAATTATTGCCGACGTTAATATCGACAATGAGAGGGACGCTTAGATTTACAGCGTTAGTCATAAGCGTTGTTATTAATTCTTTTACCTGATCTTGACAAGTTTCTGAAGCTTCAACCACTAATTCGTCGTGGACTTGCATAATCATGTGTGCATTAAGACGTTGCAATGAAAAGGCATGATCAATATTTATCATGGCTTTTTTTATAATATCAGCGGCACTTCCTTGTAGAGGTGCGTTAATTGCAGCGCGTTCACTGGCTTTTCGTTGTAAAGGATCGCGGGCGTTAATGTGAGGTAAATGTAAACGTCTTCCCAACAGCGTTGTGATATAGCCTTGTTCTCGTGCTTGTTGACGTGTGCGTTCCATATAATCTCTAACGCCTGGATAACGGTCAAAATAGCGATCAATATAACGTTTGGCTTCTTCGCGTCCAATGCCTAATTGTCGTGCTAATCCAAAGGCAGATATACCATAAACAAGCCCAAAATTAACAGCTTTAGCACTACGTCGTTGCTCTGCAGTTACTTTTTCAAGCGGAATTTTGAGAACTTCAGCTGCCGTGGCTTGATGAATATCAAGTTTTTTTGCAAAGGCATCTAATAAGCCTTTGTCTTGCGAAAAGTGGGCAATGATGCGTAATTCAATTTGCGAATAATCGGCTGAAATAATGCGATAACCGGGTGCTGCAATAAAAGCTTGACGGATTTTTCGTCCTTCTTCTGTACGTACGGGAATATTTTGTAGATTTGGATCGGATGAGGAAAGTCGACCCGTTACAACAGCGGCTTGATGATAAGAGGTATGTACTCGTCCTGTTTTTGGATTAATTTGTAGAGGGAGTTTATCGGTATAAGTTGATTTTAGTTTGCTTAAACTGCGATGTTCTAAAATAACGCTGGCTAAAGGATATTTTATCGCCAAGGTTTGTAAAACATTTTCAGAGGTCGAGGCTTGTCCTGTCGGTGTTTTTTCTACAATAGGTAAGTTTTGTTCAGTAAATAAGATAGTTTGCAATTGCTTTGGTGAACTAAGATTAAAGGATGTACCGGCTAATTCATAGGCTTGTTTTTCAAGTGTCAAAAGACGTTTTGCAAGAGAAATACTTTGTTTTTCGAGTAATTTTGCATCGATTAGTACACCATAGCGTTCAATACCTGATAATACAGGGACAAGCGGCATTTCAAGCGTGGTGAAAATAGTGGTTAGATCAGAGGATTTGTTTAATTGCGGCCAAAGTGTTTGGTGTAGTTGTAAAGCAACATCAGCATCTTCTGCGGCATACTCTCCAGCTACGTTAAGATCAATTTGGTTAAAAGTTTTTTGTTTTACGCCTTTGCCGGCAATATCAACAAAATGAGTGGTTTTATAATCAAGGTGTTTTAACGCTGTGCTATCTAAATTGCGCTGATTATTCGTACTATCCAGTAAATAAGATTCTAATAGGGTATCAAAAGCAATTCCTTGAAGTTTGATACCATAATTAGCTAGTACGCTCATATCGTATTTTAGGTTATGTCCAATTTTTAAGTAACTTGGGTTTTCTAACAGTGGTTTTAATTTTTTTAAAACGAAATTTCTATCTAATTGTTTAGGTGCATCACTATAATCGTGTGCCACGGGAATATAGACAGCTTTTCCTGGTTCAATCGCGAAGGACAAACCTACTAGTTCTGCTTTCATCACATCTAAACTCGTGGTTTCTGTGTCTAATGCCCATTGTTTTTTGTTTTCTAATTGTTCAATCCAGTGGTTGAAAGAGACTTTGTCAAGAATAATCGGATATTTAGCGTTAGTCGTATTTTTTTCAGAAACCATTGGTGTTTCAATAGAAATCATTTTTTCTACTTCACTGAACCAGCCTTTAAATTCTAATTTTTTATACCATTGCATTAATTGCGGTAAATTAGGATTTTTAGGGCACAAGTCATTTAATTCAAAATTGAGTTTTACATCTTTTTTAATAGTAACCAATTGCCGAGAAAGTGGCAGTTGGCTAAGGTGTGCGCGGAGATTTTCACCGACTTTTCCTTTGATCTCGGCTGCATTTTTTATAAGTGACGCTAAATTCCCATAGCGATTAAGCCATTTGGCCGCTGTTTTAGGGCCTACATTAGGGATACCTGGTACGTTATCTACTACGTCACCGACTAAACTTAAATAATCCGTTATTTGTTCGGGAGTTACACCAAATTTTTCTATGACGCCTTGACGATCAAGTTGAGTATTAGTCATCGTATTAACTAACGTGATATGTTTATTAACTAATTGTGCGAAATCTTTATCTCCTGTCGAAATTAAAACAGGAAAGTTCTTTTGAGTAGCTTTTTCTGCGAGACTCGCGATAACGTCATCGGCTTCGACACCTATCTGGACTAATCGCGGCAGGCCCATACAGTCAATAATGGCATAAAGCGGTTCTATTTGCTGTTGTAGCTCATCGGGCATTGCAGGACGATTCGCTTTATAGGCCGCGTAGAGATCTTCGCGAAAGGTTTTACCTTTCGCATCAAACACGACGCCAATATGATCAGGGTTATAATCTTTAATAAGTTTGCGTAACATGCTGATAACCCCATAAATAGCTCCCGTAGGCTGACCTTGACTGTTGTTTAAAGGAGGAAGCGCATGGTAGGCGCGATAAAGATAGGAAGTACCATCGACTAATATAAGTGGTTTTTTCATAGGGTAATTAACAGGCGCCCAATAGGCTATATCATGAGAGAGTATGGTAACATACGCCCGGCTAGACTGTATTTACCAAGAGGGTATCTTCAATTGCACGATGCTGGCCAATAAACGTTGTTTTTCTGTGTCGCGTTACTTAAATACTGCCTAGTATGTTGCGTTACACTACTCAAAAAACAACGTTTATTGTCTCATCCTAGCACAATTGAAGATACCCGCTAAAGCTGGTTTGGCAAAGCGTGTAGCCTGTGGTTTAGTTAATGAGGTGATTTCATGCGTATTGATCAAGAAATAAAATTAGATTTTAAAGATGTATTAATTCGTCCTAAACGCAGTACGCTGCAGACACGTGCTGATGTAGATTTAAGTCGGGATTATACTTTTAAACACTCGCAATTTACTTGGCAGGGTATCCCTATTATTGCGTCGAATATGGATCATACGGGTACATTTAAGATGGCCGAAAGTTTAGCAAAACATACGTTGCTGACTGCCATTGATAAATTTGCTGATCGAGAAGAATGGGAGCAGTTTCATGCTAAGCATGCCAAGGTACATAAGTATTGCTTTGCAACAACCGGCATAAAAAAAGAGGATGGTGAACTTCTAGAGAAAATTCTGAAAGTAGCGCCGACCCCTTTTATTTGTATCGATGTCGCGAATGGTTACACGCAACGTTTTGTTGATTGTGTAAAAGCTTTACGTAAAAAATATCCTGAAAAAACTATAATGGCAGGAAATGTGGTAACCGCTGAAATGACCGAAGAATTAATTTTGGCAGGAGCGGATATCATTAAAGTAGGGATAGGGCCAGGCTCTGTTTGTACGACGCGCTTTAAAACCGGTGTGGGTTTTCCGCAGCTATCCGCCATTATTGATTGTGCTGATGCGGCACATGGTTTAGGTGGGCATTTGTGTGCCGATGGAGGTTGTGTTTCGCCAGGCGATGTAGCGAAGGCATTTGCCGCCGGTGCGGATTTTGTTATGCTAGGCGGCATGTTAGCTGGCCATGAAGAATGCGCGGGAGAAAAGATACAGGAAAATGGCAAGTGGTTTATGCGATTTTATGGGATGAGTTCCAGCGAAGCCATGTATAAACATCATGGAAGAATTAATTCTTATCGTGCCAGCGAAGGCCGTTCAGTGAATGTTCCTTATCGCGGCAAGGTTGAGAAAACGATCCTTGATATTTTAGGAGGCCTTCGCTCTACCTGTACCTATGTTGGCGCACAGCGTTTAAAAGAGCTTTCAAAACGTACCACTTTTTTACGTGTGACACAGCAACTTAATGAAGTTTTTGCTGCATTACAGGTGAATGATAACTAAGAGGATGTTTTAAAATTGCACGATGCTGGACAAAAGCAATGAATGCCGTCCAAAAAAAACGTTTATACTTTATTATTTTAGCTCTGGTCGTGATGGTAGCGGTTGTCACTTTATCACTTTATGCGCTAAACCAGAATATTAATCTATTTTATACGCCCAATCAAATTGCTAAAGGGGGTATAAAAATAGGTCAATTATTCCGTTTAGGAGGGCAAGTAAAAAAAGGTACGGTTAAGCAGGATGCAAGTAATCTACAAGTTTCTTTTGTTGTAAGCGATCCTTTTCATAATGTATTGGTTGAATATGAGGGTGTATTACCTGATTTATTTCGTGAAGGACAGTCTGTTGTTATAGAAGGTACTTTAGATCAAGCGGGAATTATGCAAGCGAGAAGGGTATTAGCAAAGCATGATGAGCGATATAAGCCTGTCTCTTTAAAGAAATAAACATATACTTTTCTCGTTTGGACGTTTGGCTGCGTTTTAAAATATAGTTTTTTATTGAAGGAGCGGGCAGTACACCCGATGACATAATGCCAGGATTAAAAGTAATTGCTGTTATTGTATCCATTGCAATAGCTAGTTTGGCCTATATTTTATTGACTCGCTATTTTCCAAGTGAAGAAGTATTTTTTATGGGTTCAAGACCATTAACGCGCGCATTAGTAGTCGATCTCAAAATAAAAAGTAACAAAGCTTTTTCTACATTTTTACCCGAAAACTCCGGTTTTTTAGTGTTACACCCGAGTAAATCGCCAGAAGATCATCGTGAAGATATTCTTGAAACACGCGATTTTTTTGCTTTATTGGCCAAAACAAATAAAAATACCATTCAAACAGGCGATGATCTCTATCCTGAGTTAGAGATTTTATTTTTAAAAAATACCTTGGTAGGATTACGTGCGAACTATGTCACCTTATCAAGTTTAGGGATAAAATCAATTTTTTTTAATTCCGATTACTTGGCGCAGTTTTTCGAGTTGTACCAAGATAAACTACCCCATGCTGCAGGTTATACCGTAATGGCGGATGGCAGCCAACGTTTAATCCATGATATTCTAGTGAAATAATTTATCTTCAAATACGAGCGCACTATGCAAGCAAAGGTTAATCGTTTACGTTGGCAGTGCCGTAGAGGTATGCTCGAGCTGGACCTTTTATTATTGCCTTTTTTTGATAAGTATTATTTGGGCTTAAGTAAATCCGAGCAGGTTTTATTTGAGCAACTTTTAAGCTATCAAGATCAAGATCTTTATCAGCTTTTGCTAAAACAAAATACATCTATTGACGATTCTAGTTTGCGCTCGATGGTAGAGAACATTATCCGTGACCATTAACATTTTTCGTTTAAGATCCTCTTATTATTTAGCTGTTTTATTATTTATACTTCATGGTGGTGCGCTGGCTTGTTTGTGGATTTTAGTTTGGCCTTGGTGGACTAAATTACTTTTAGCACTTGCCTGTTTGATGAGTTTTATAGTGCTTTTTTGTCAGCATGTTTTATTAAGTAACGCACGTTCTGTTGTGGAGTTTTGGCAACAAAATGGATTTTGGCAAGTGAGAGATAATTTAGCAGAGATAAAAACAGTAAAGTTGGCAGGTAATAGTATTTGTACGCGTTACTTTGTTTTATTGAATTTTTATTGTCGGAAGAAACGGCATTCTCGCATCAGCGTTTTGGTATTGCCTGATAGCCTCACTCCTCAAGAATTTAGACGACTACGGCGTCAATTGCAAAGTATAAATTAACTTTAGCGCTATATTTAGCAATGGTCTTAGTTTTATATCTCTTATAAACTTGATTACTCTTAAATGAGTAAAATTTTATGGCTAGTTTCGATTTTATAAGAAAATTAAAGAAAAAGCTTAAAAAGCATAATAAACCAATGATTAATCCTAATCATGGTTATTTTCAAGGTGAAATAGGTAGAACTTACCTTGATCCGAAAGGAGAGTTTGGCTATGATTTTGTAGCGTTTGCTGTCAGAAGTATTGTGATCCAAATGCAGAAGGATCTGACTATTTACTATGAAAGCCGACCCGAATTTAACTCTAGGAAAGAGGCGGCTAAGCAACTCGCAGACTATTATATTACTTATTATGTCGACCCCATGGCTAAAGAGGCTGAAAAAGAGGTAACTTCGGCGAGAGCTTTTCATGCAAAAGTAGTAGCTATGTATAAAGAACTGAATATTATGCCGCCAAGATTAAATTTACGTTTTTATGTTCCTGCGGCTGAATCTAAAAGGAGTAAGTTATAAGTTTTATTATAACAAGGTAAGAAAAAGCTTATGTAGGCGTAGGGTTTAAAGTAATGTATAATTTTTGTACTTAGCGTTAACCAGATTTTAATTTTATGGCAGAAGTGGTATTAGAGCATCCTGTTAGCCAGTGGGTACTCACAGCAATGGGGTTTTCGGCAAGGCGCCGCGAAACTGAAGCAACGGGAGTCTATATATGATACATGAGGATTACGAATTGAGTGGAAACGCCACCGAAAATCTAAGTGCGAAGAGTATAGAAGAAACTCAGCCCTTTCCTCAGTCAATTACTATGACTGAAAATGCGGCGAATAAGGTATGGCAGCTTATTCAGGAAGAAGCTAATTTTAAGTTAAAGCTACGCGTATTTATTACCGGAGGAGGTTGCTCTGGCTTTCAGTATGGTTTTACTTTCGATGAAGTGGTCAATTCTGATGATACGGTGGTTACTACGCAGCTAACTAACATTGTCGATGAAAATGCTGATGTAGGGGAAGGGAGTGGAACTGTACAGCTTTTAATTGACCCGATGAGCTTGATTTATCTAGTAGGTGCTGAAATCGATTATAAATCCGATCTAAATGGCGAACAGTTTATTATCCGTAACCCAAATGCTAAGACTACCTGTGGTTGTGGTTCTTCATTTGCCGCTTAGCCCCTTTAAAGCAAAGATTGATGGCGCCAACGGTGTCAAAAACTATTTATTCATTTTTATTGGGTAGAGGCATTAGTTCCCTTTTGCCCATGCTTTCAACTTCCTCGGCAAAGTGCTCAATAGTAATTTTAGAGAATTTTCCTGCGTGAATTAGTTTGGCACTGTGAATAGCCCAAGCATAAAAATCCTGGCCATATTGCTGGTGGGATTTAGGCGCCATAAAAAAATAGCTCTAAGTTTGACTTAGCTTGACATATTTTTTATAAGAAAAAAATCACTTAGCATTTTAAGTAAATGCCGCCTAGAACAGTAGAGTTTCTAGCGCCAGTTACTTCAATTAAATTACTTGTTTTCCCTTCTAATGTCTGTTTGGCAAACCAGGCAAATGCCATGGCTTCTATCCATTCTGAAGGAACATTTAGTTCATCACTCAGCTGAATTTGATGGGTATGACAGTGCTCAGCAAGACGCGCTTTTAAATAAGGATTTTTACTACCGCCGCCACAAAGTATAATGGAACCATTCTTACTACTACTAAACTGTTGAATTGCTCGGGAAATACTAACCGCTGTAAGCTCGCATAGAGTAGCTTGAGTAATAGCGGGGGATAATTCTTTTTTTAATAAGTTGAGATATTTTTCCAACCAGTCAAGATTAAAATAATCATGTCCAGTGCTTTTAGGGGGTGGTAAATCAAAATAAGGGTCTGATAAAAACTGTTCTAATAAGTCATTATCAAAAGTAGCACTTGATGCCCAAATTCCGTCTTTATCATACCATTGTTTATATTCAGTATTTTTTTGTATCCATTTATCTAAAAGCAAATTGGCAGGGCCTGTATCAAAGCCAATAATAGAGGATTTTGCATTTGCCGGTAAATAAGTAATGTTAGCAATGCCACCAAGATTAAGTACAATTCTATCTTCTTGTTCGCTTCGAAAAATAAAATTATGAAAAGCGGGAGTTAAAGGCGCACCTTGTCCGCCAGCCGCTATATCGCGACGGCGAAAATCTGCAACAGTCGTGATGCCTGTTTTTTCTGCAATAATATTAGGATCGCCAAGTTGCAGGGTAAAAGGATAGTGATGTTGAGGATAATGAAAAACCGTTTGGCCATGACTGCCGATAGCAAGAATATCGCCTTTCGAAAAGGTAGAGTTTTCTTTTAATAACGCCACTACAGTATCTGCAAAAGTATGTGCTAGTTTTGCATCAAGTTCCGCAAATTGCTTAATTTTTAGCGATTTTGCCTGGCATAAATTATTTAACTCGTTTCTTAGTTCACCCGACAAGTTAGATTTATGTGTGGCCAAAAGTTGTGGAGTTCGATGCGAAAAATCTACCAATGCCGCATCAACAGCATCCATACTTGTACCTGACATAAGTCCAATATAGAGTTTTTTCATGAACGTATTATATAAGTCAAAGAAAGTGGCTTAATCTAGCAATAATTTATTGCAATTACTACCAGAAAAATAGTACATTGAAGCCGAAAGTTAGCTAGGCAGTCGCTGTATTTTAGACGTAGTCTTTAGATGCAGAGGAAAGTCCGGGCTCCATAGGGCAAAGTGCCAGGTAATTCCTGGGAGGTGTAAGCCTACGGAAAGTGCCACAGAGAATATACCGCCTATTTATATAGGTAAGGGTGAAAAGGTGCGGTAAGAGCGCACCGCATTATTGGTAACAGTGATGGCAGGGTAAACCCCACTTGGAGCAAGACCAAATAGGAACCTACTAGGCGTGGCCCACGCCAGGTTCGGGTAGGTCGCTTGAGGTATAGGGTGACGTATATCCTAGATGAATGACTGTCCACGACAGAACCCGGCTTATCGGCTGACTTTCACATTTTTTTATGAAAAAGGGCTTCAGTGCCCTTTTTTGATCTAAAGCTAACCAAATCTTTGCTATATCTTCAGAATTTTTTCATTTATTCGGTTGTTTGAGCATGAATGCCGTATCAATTTTTTTACAGATAAATAATTTTAGTTGCGATCGACTAAGTCTTGACAAGAGGACTTTCTACTTCCTATAGTGTAATTAAATGGTAAAAAGTGGGTTAAAGTGGGTTAAATTATGTTTCGGGGTATAATTTCAGTTGTGCTCGATGCAAAAAGTCGGATTAAGTTACCGGCACGCTATCGACAATTATTACCTACTGATAAAAAAATTGAAGTTGTTGTCACAATAGATACCGAATCTCCCTGTTTATTACTCTATCCACGTCAAGAATGGGAATTGATAGAGGAAAAATTGCAAGCCCTACCGAGTTTTAATCCATCCGCAAGACGTATTCAACGATTATTAATCGGACATGCAACCGATCTTGAGTTAGATAGTAATGGACGGATTTTGTTGCCTTCTCTCTTGAGGGAGTATGCCAAGATTGAGAAGGAACTAAGGGTTGTAGGGCAAGGTAGGAGAATTGAATTATGGAGTGCTAGTGAGTGGGATGAATACCGTACTCGATGGATTGCCGAGGCAATAAAACCGGAAGATTTACCGGATGAGTTACAGTCGTTGACTTTATAACTAGGCTCAAATGCAAAAAGAAGAATATCATCAGCCCGTATTACTTGAAGAGGTTATCGAATATTTAGCGATCAAGCCAGATGGAATCTACATCGATGCTACCTTTGGACGCGGTGGACATAGTCAAAAAATACTACGGAATTTAGGCGAAAAAGGACGTTTATTGGTTATTGATAAAGATCCATCGGCCGTGGCTTATGCGAAGCAGCGCTGGGGTTTTGATAAACGTTTACAGGTTTATGAAGGTTCGTTTACAGCAATTGAAGAAATAACAAAAGCGAATGGAATTTATGGGCAAGTGAATGGAATTTTATTTGATTTGGGAGTCTCTTCCCCTCAATTAGAACAAGCGCTCAGGGGATTTAGTTTTTTGCGGGAGGGGCCATTAGATATGCGTATGGATCCGAACAACGGGATTAGTGCAGCAGAATGGCTGGCCTGTGCAACAGAAAGAGAAATTGCACGGGTACTAAAGGAATATGGCGAAGAACGATATGCAAAACGTATTGCAAAGGCGATAGCGGGTGCGCGTAAACAGGTGCCGATAGATACGACTATTCAATTGGCGGCTATTGTGAAGGAAGCGCATCCTCGTTGGGAGCGACATAAGCATCCTGCTACCCAGACCTTTCAAGCCATACGAATTAAGATCAATAACGAATTGGAAGATTTACAAGCGTGTTTAAAGCAAAGCTTAGAGGTGCTTACTATAGGTGGACGTTTGTTAGTGATTAGCTTTCATTCTTTAGAAGATCGAATAGTCAAACGTTTTATTCGTAAGCATGCGCATGAGCCAGTCGAATTGAAAAGACTACCCATCCTGTTTAACGAATGGAGACCTAGACTTAAAAGTTTCGGCCGAGGAATTAAACCTAATGCGCAGGCGATTACTGAGAATCCACGATCGCGTAGCGCTATATTACGAATTGCGGAGAAATTACTATGAATGTGGCATCACGTGCGTTAGCGCGAGGACCTATAACGTGGGAACGAGGGCAGGGATGGAAATGGAAAATTTCTTTACAGATGCTAGGCGTTATTTTTTTAATGTTGGCTGTGTCTGCTTCTGCCTTGTCAGTCATTTATGTTAAGGCTTTACAACGTAATTTATATAGTGAATTACAAGCCAGCCAGCAAGAGCGTGATAGTTTAAAAACGGCATGGAGTCAGTTATTGCTTGAAGAAAATACCTGGGCAGCGCCAGTTCGTATACAAACTTTAGCGCAGCAAGGATTAGGAATGGAGATCCCACAGACAAAGGCAACGGTATTACTCACACAGCCTACTTAGGAATAATGAAAATTTCATGGGAGTACGAAACTCAAATCAAGCAAAGCGTACTTCTTTTGTTTTGACAAGCCGGCGGTTATGGGTTGTTGTATTTATTTTAATAACGATTGCTTTGGGTTTGATGGGTAGGCTTGTTGATCTGACGATAATTGATCGTCAATTTTTACAGATGCAAGGGAATGCGAGAACTGTTCGTAATTTAATTATTCCCGCACACCGTGGTATGGTTTTGGATCGTAATGGCGAGGCGTTGGCCGTTAGTACACCTGTTAATGCGGTTTGGATAGATCCTACTTCTTTTAAACCTAAGACTTTTCAGCTGCGTTTATTAAGTCAATTATTACAGATACCAGTGTCTACAATCCAAGAACTATGGCTTCATAGCCAAGATAAAGAATTTGTTTATTTAAAGCGAGGGATCAATCCTAGTCTTGGTGTGCAAATAAAATCACTTAAAATTCCCGGTGTCTTTTTAAGAGGCGAATATCATCGTTATTATCCAGAAGGGCCAGTAATGGCACATGTTGTTGGTTTAACCAATGTCGATGATAAAGGTCAAGAAGGTTTAGAACTGGCTTATAATAATTGGTTAGAAGGTCGTTCAGGACTTAGAAAAGTTATTAAAGATAGATTAGGACGTATTGTCAGTGATATTCGTTCTATTCGTTCCCCTAGGCCAGGCCATGATTTGCAATTGAGTATTGATAGGCGCATCCAATACATTGCTTATAGAGAGCTTAAGACGGGTATAGAAAAATATGAGGCGGATTCGGGTTCTGTAGTCGTTCTTGATGTGAAAACGGGTGAGGTTTTAGCCATGGTTAATTGGCCGACTTATAATCCTAATGATCGATTAACGGTAAAAAATGGCCGTTCTCGTAATCGTGCTTTAACCGATTTATTTGAACCAGGTTCGACAATTAAAAGTTTTAGCATGGCCAGTGTATTATCAAGTGGACAGTTTACTCCCAGCAGCCAGATTAACACCTCACCGGGTTGGATGCTTGTTGCAGGTAAGCGCATTATGGATGAACATAATAATGGTGTCATGGATTTAACAAAAATACTTCAAATATCCAGTAATATGGGTATGTCAAAACTGGTTTTATCACTGCCTGCCGATAACCTTTGGAATATGTTGCACGCAGTGGGCTTTGGTCAGATTAGTCAAAGTGGTTTTCCAGGCGAACGTACAGGCAGTTTGCCGCATTTTAGAGTTTGGAATCCTTTTGTATTAGCGACGATGTCTTTTGGTTATGGGCTATCAGTAACTGCGTTACAATTAGCGCAGGCTTATTCTGTATTGGCGCATGATGGAATTAAAATTCCAGTTACCTTTCTCAAAATCAAAGAGAGTCGACCTGCGGGACAACAAGTCATTGCTCAAAAAGTTAGTAAGGAAGTGCTAGATATGTTGGAATCTGTATTAACCAAGGGAGGAACAGCCCCTTTAGCACGAGTACCAGGTTATCGCGTAACGGGAAAGACTGGAACAGTGCGTATTGTAGGTGCTCAGGGTTATGAAAAGCATCACTATAATAGTATTTTTATTGGTATTGCGCCCGCGAGCCGGCCTCGTTTGGTGGTTGCCGTTGTATTGCATGATCCAAAAGGTCGTCTTTATTATGGCGGGTATACGGCAGGACCGATTTTTTCACATGTCATGTGTAACACCCTGCATTTACTTAATATTCCGCCCGATGATTTAGCTAGCTTAAACCAAACACTTCCTAAAATAAAATTGCCGCCTAAGGGAATAGTCGATTAATTTAAATGATGAAACAACAACACATTCTTATTGTAGAAGATGAGCTAGCCATACGTGATATGTTGCAGCTTGTTTTTAAAACATCGCCTTTTCAGATTTTACAAGCAGAAAATGTACAAATGGCACGTCAGCAAATGGCACTGCAAACACCGGACTTAATTCTTTTGGATTGGATGCTTCCTGGTATCAGTGGTATTGATTTTATTAAACAGGTGCGCCAAAAAACGAAAACGCGTGATATCCCTATTATTTTATTAACAGCACGCGCTGAAGAAGATCATAAGGTTAAAGGACTACAAATGGGTGCCGATGATTATATTACCAAGCCTTTTTCACCGCGCGAACTGATAGCACGTATACAAAGTGTTATTCGTCGCGGACCTCTGCAATCACCTGAGGGTTTGCTTGAATTTAAAGAACTGCAATTAGATAGTTATCAGTGTCAAGTTAAAATTACAAATCAACTAGTGAGATTAACTTCTTTAGAATATCGTTTACTTTATTTTTTTATGAAACATCCTAATAAAGTGTATTCGCGGGATGAATTACTAGAATATATTTGGGGTGGTACATCCGATATTAATGAACGTAGTATTGATAGTCAGATCAAGCGGCTTCGCAAACAATTAGCAGAATATGGTTATGATATTTATCTTAAGACAATTCGCGGGTTAGGTTATCAATGGCATCAATCGCCAGAGCTTTCGTCTTTTGTTTAATTTCGTTGGATTATCTTTTGCGATGCTTATGTACCGCTGTATATATTGCGCTTCTCAAAGTCAATCTGCTTAGAAATCAAGCAAAATACTCGACGCTGCTGTTTTTTTTAGGTTTTTAGTAAAATAAGCTAATAAATGAAACAGACCACACAGAACTTGCAAAATTTATTGGCTTCGTTACCAAAACCTATCGTAGCGCATATCCAGCATTTAGAACGTATGCGGCAGGATTTTGTTGCGAACGTTTCCCATGAACTGCGTACACCATTAACAGTGGTACAAGGTTACTTGGAAATTTTACTTGAACAAATGCCACTTGAAGACCTAGGAAAAAAAATATTAATACAAATGCAACAACAAACGATGCGTATGGGAAATTTAGTTGAAGATTTGCTTCTGTTATCGCGTTTAGAGGATAGTTGTCTTTCTAACAAGTACCAAAAGCAGATTGCGGTTGTTAAGCTTATTACCCATATTATTCAAGAAGCAAAATGCTTAAGTGGTGCATTGAACCATACGATTGATTGTCAATTGGATCCTGCTTTATATTTGCGTGGAATGGAAGGAGAAGTGCGTAGTTTATTTTCTAATCTTATCTTTAATGCCGTTAAATATACACCTGCCGGTGGAAATATAAAAATTCGCTGGTATCAAATTCAAGAATTAGCTTATTTTAGCGTTGAGGATAATGGAATTGGTATTGCTAGTAAACATATTCCACGTTTGACTGAGCGTTTTTATCGGGTCGATAAGGCGCGCTCGCGTAGCAGTGGCGGTACGGGTTTAGGTCTGGCTATTGCTAAACATGTGCTCATTCGTCATGATGCTAGCTTAAAAGTAAAAAGTCAGTTAGGCAAAGGAAGTTGCTTCATCTGCTGTTTCCCTAAAAAGCGTGTGTACGTTAAAAACTTATGCAAGAAAATTGGCAATCGCTCCTTAAAGAAGTCATTACTTCTCCCGCAGAATTGTTAGAGGCGCTGGCATTAAGTCCAGATTTACTCTTTCAGGCTGAGCAAAGTGCAAAATTATTTCCTTTACGTGTACCACGGGGCTTTGTTTCCCGTATGCAAAAGGGCAACCCTCATGATCCTTTATTACAGCAGATACTACCTATTGCAGAGGAGGGAGTAGTAAGGCCTGGGTTTACGCTGGACCCGCTCAATGAAAAATCGGCTAATCCCCTGCCAGGGCTATTACACAAATATCAGGGCAGGGTATTATTAACCCTAGCAGGGGCTTGTGCCGTTAATTGTCGCTATTGTTTCCGTCGCCATTTTCCCTATCAGGAAAATATTCCAGGCGGGAAAGCATGGAAAAATATCTTAGATTATATTGCCACGGACTCAACAATTTATGAAGTTATTTTAAGTGGCGGAGACCCTTTATTAGCTCATGACAAACACTTATTTAAATGCATTAGCAAACTAGCCACTATTAATCATCTCAAAGTTTTACGCATCCATTCGCGTTTACCCATTGTATTACCGCAGAGAATTACGCCAGAACTTATAACGGCTTTGACTGCGACCTCATTACGGCCTGTCATGGTTTTACATTGTAATCATGCTAATGAATTGAATAGCTCGGTAGCTAATGCTATTGATCAATTACGAGATGCCAAAATAACCGTGTTAAATCAATCTGTATTATTAAAAGGGGTTAATGATTCGGTAGAAGCTTTAGTTACCTTAAGTCAACGTCTATTCGAGTATGGAATTTTACCTTATTATTTACACCTATTAGATAAGGTGCAAGGCGCCGCGCATTTTGAAGTGGATGTAGATCGCGCAAAGTTGCTTATTGAGGCTGTCCGAGAAAAATTAGCGGGTTATTTGGTTCCTCGCTTAGTTAAAGAACAATCAGGCGAAAAATCTAAATTACCTATTTTTTAAAATGATAGTGAAAAATGTCCATCCTATTTATTACACTTTGGGAATAAGCTTGAATGCTTTAAAACGAAATTTAAAAAATTTTTGTCTTCGATCGAACCCCACCTCGTCAGTTATTATATATTGCCAGTTTAGATAAAAGTAAAGTAATTGAGCGGTATAATAGCAGTTTAATAGATATTAAAAATTATATTAAGCAACTGGAAGAAATAGAAAAAAATATTGCTAATTCGGCAATAATGCATGCGTCTCCACTAAACAATACAGCGCTGGCTAACCTCTATGCCGATATTACCCAGGCATGTGCTAAATTTCAACAAATCGACATAACAAAACTTAACGACCCGTTCAAGGGTAGTTCGAACTGGCGTCCCTTACTGATTGAAGAGAAAGAAATGGAAGAAGTCGGACAACGTATTTTTCTACATGCGATTAGGGTAGATATTCAACGCTTAAAAGTGGAGTTAGCGGAGAATAAAGATCTTTATGCAGATAAGGATGCTAACTCGTTAAAGAAACAAACCGAACTCGAGGAAGCTCAAAAAAATCAAGCTCATGAATTAGGTGTGGAACGTATTAAGAAATCTCAAACGCGTATCCCTGCTATTAACTCTTTGAGCAGCAGTTTACATCATTATTTGTATAGTCCTGAAACATTCAATAAAGAAGATAAAAAAATGCAAGTGCCGATTAAATTTATCCACAGTTTCTGTGTAAAAAGTTGTGGATAAGATGTTTTATGAACTCATTAGAGACACTAGCTGCTTGTTATTTTATAAACTGAATAAAATATATTCAATTTGCTTGATTATCTGTTAATAAATAGAATAAGGCTTTTGTAAAACCATATCCCTCGTCAGTAATACGTTAAAGTCGGTGCCAGGTCGAATCTTTAACGTAGGCTGAATATTCATATTTTTTGCTAAAAGTTGTGTGGCAGTTTGTTCTATTTGTTTGCCTATCGCGCCATAAATAATTTGTTGTGAATTTAATTGATTATTATTGCTCTGTGGTTGGCTTAATTGCCCCGCTGCACCTCTTAATCAAAGTCTGCAAAAGCCATCACAGCGCCGCCGTTCATCACAATAGCAATAATGGAAATGGCATACGTAACAGGCCCTGTTAAAGAGCTGGCCACTTTATTTAAAATAGTTTCCCAAGCATTAATACCCGTTTCTGCTGCAAAGGCAGAACACGACAGCAAATAAATGACGATCATTATCCCTTGATTTAGTCTTTTTTAATAATGATGGGCCTCGTTGCATGTTGTTCTCCACATTAAGCAAGATTTCCAAATTGAAATATTTTGTTTTTGGTATTAAAACCCTTGATTGCCATTATTTCTGTTATGATTCGACCCGCAGAATGTGCCGATCGTTCTTCAATTTTTACGATGAGATCTAAGGCTTCCGCCGCTAAAAGTGTGGACGGCGTTGCAACAATTTCACAGGCTAAATCCAATACCCGTTGCACGGCCGCTCGTGAACTATTGGCATGTATTGCCGCAATCCCGCCAGAACAACCCGTATTCCACGCTTTTAACATATCCAGTGCCGCGCCATCTCTAACTTCGCCGATGACAAAAGGCATTTGCAAATGTGGTTTTACCGGAAGCAGGACTACCGCTAATTGCTATATTTTTTCTAGATTTAATAGCATGTGTTAAAAAATCCGCTTGATTTTGCGTAATAATTTCAGAGGCAACGTAATCTTCCAGTGTAAAAACTAATTGTGCTTTTTTACGAATATTAAAAGCAACTTTTTGATTAATCGGCGGAATAGTGACGTTAACACGTTCGCCAGAAAAAGGTAGTATTGCTTCTAAATAAGGGGTTTTATCGTTTAAATATTTATTTTCATAGTGAGCCAGTGCGTGCACAAAGCTGTTTGCTTGATGTTCATCGAGTTTTCCAACAGTAAGCATGCCTCTCGTTTTATGCTTAAACCAAAGATAATCATCTGGATTGAGCATAATTTCAAATACATTATCATTTTGTAATCCGTGATGTATTTGCGATCCTAATTTTTCCTAGAGATAATTTACTTCCATACATTTCTTCTTTTACTTAAATATGAAAATAAAAAATAATTATTACGATACTTAAATTTTAATGCTTATACGATAATCTTGCAATGTTTTAATGAGAAAAAAAATAAAACATTCACTGTAGTTGCAATAGAGAGTAGAAAAAAATTTTACTTCTAAAAAAATAGAAATAACACCGTTAGCCGTTTTTCTTGTGCGGGGTTACAAAGTAATCCCGTGTTAGCGCTTTCCTAAAAATTATTAAAAATACTAAATTATCAAGCGCGGAACTACAGGCGAAGCCTGTGCCAAACTTCTTAAAGCGTAAAGCCTTTTACTTTGTTAACTTTTATCAGTCTTTATTTTTTCACCCATATCTAATTTATTTACGTAATTTAAAAAAAGTTATCCAAAAGTTTAGGAAAAAAATGAGATGACTTAAATAATTCCCTTTCGCAGCCGTATTTTTTGTACGTTGAATTTTTGCTTATTGACCAAAATAGCCTCGCCTAATGTAAGACGTTTAATTTCATCGGGGTGGATAATAAATTCTCGGGTCTATTTAACCGACCCAATCCCAGTACTTCCTTGTTCTGCAGATAACTGTGCCGTAACTTCAAAAACAGATTCAGTGCCAATCAAATTAGCCAGTACCTCAGCATCCTTCGGATTATTTTGTCGTTGAATAATATAATTATTGGTATTATTTAATATCTGCCCTAACAACGCCTCATCACCTTTACGTAGAATGTCGGATAATGATTGCGTTGATAATACCGCATCAACCCCGGCGCTACGTCCTTGATTAACCAAATTAACGATCTTATCACTGGCAAATATCGAAAATTCATCAAGTATTGTATAAAGCTTTATTTTTTCTGCTTGAGTTAATGACGAAGCCAACAGCGACTTGATATCATTAATAATCAGCTTACCAGTGTTTCTGCATAAGCCGGAAAGGATAAGGGTGTAAACAAAAATAGACAATAGCTTTTTTGGTAAACGCTTTATCCAGTGTAGTTTAGATTTGAACGTTTCACGATTATCGTGATCATAGTTCCATTGCCTACCAACCGGTTTAGCACTCTTGACGAGTATATAATGTTTTTTACGTATGCTACGATAAAAAAACTCCATACCCAGTTGTTTTCTATTTTTTGTCCAGGCAAAAAAATCTTCTAAGACACACAAAAATTGGTTATTTTCGACAAAAATACAGCATTCTGCTAACGCTTTTAACACGATATTCGCCAGGATGCGTTACATGACCTTATTAGGCTTGTGTCGTTTAATGGCGCGTTGCAATTTTTGTTTAAAACAGTGGATATTACCCATATCGTCTAGTTTAAAGTACTTTACCTTAAAACCATTTTCAGATACCTCTTCAGCAAAATGGCGCATGGCTGAGAATACCAGCACTATTTTTTTCGGATGATGCTTTACGTAAGTTGCCTTCTCCTGTACCTCGCACATCAATAAAATGTCGTTATCTTTATCACAATCATCTAGACTAGAAATTTGATGCGAAAGCTGATCTCCTAAAATAAAACGGAATACGGCCATTAATTTAATATCCAAAGGCTGAAATTAATTATCATTGCAAAACTTACCCAAATAAAATACGGTAATAGCCAGTAAACAACGGCTTTACGTTGTTGTAACGCAATGTATAGTGTGATACACAGCGTGCTCCAAAGCAATATGATATCGAGCAAAGCCCATCCAATTGATTGCGCAGCAAAAAACAGAAAAGACCATAAAAAATTTAAAATTAATTGAATAACAAAACAAACGAATAATGTAGTATTCTTCTTTCGTGTTAACCAAATTAAGCCGCCGGCGATACCAATCATGATGTAAAGCACAGACCAAACAGGTGCAAAAATCCAAGCGGGTGGATTGAAGAAAGGTTTAGTTAAAGAATGATACCAGGCGTTAACGCTGGTTGTGGTCACCCAACCTTCGATGCCAGCTATTAATAAGCATACTGCTACGCCAATGATGCAGGGCAGAATAATAGGATTAAGTTTCATGTCGACTAGTATAGAATTTATCGAGGAGTTTGACTATGAATTTTACCAAGGGCATCTGGGTAATAGGCGGCGGCGGCATTGGTTTAGCACTTGTGGAAAAAGCTAAAATAGAAAAAATCGGGGTTACACTTTTTTCTCGACCTGACGTCGACCTGACGCGGCTTGACGACATTCAGCGTATTTTTGCGGCTACTGACCAATTACCTTCTGTCATCGTTAATACTATTGGCATGCTTTACAATGATCAGCATTTGCCCGAAAAATCGCTGATTCATTTTCAAGCCGATTGGTTTTATGAAAGCTTGCGAGTGAATACGCTGCCAGTGATGTGGATAGCACAGTGTTTGAACAAAAAACTTAGTAAACATCATGAATTTAGCTTTATCAACCTTTCGGCTCGTGTTTCCAGTCTTTCGGATAACCGCCTAGGAGGTTGGTACAGTTATCGGGCTAGTAAATGTGTGCTTAATATGTTTATTAAAAACATTAGTATTGAATGGTCGCGATGTTTTCCAAACACAGCTATTTGTGGTTATCATCCGGGCACCGTTGCTACACATTTAAGTGAACCGTTCCAAAAAAATATTGAACCGGATAAGTTATTTTCACCCAAACAAGCTGCCGATTATTTATTTATTCAAATTCAAAAAACTACACCGGCAATGAGTGGCGATCTATTTGATTGGCAAGGCGAGCGTATTGCGTTTTAACGTAGATTCTTCATATTATTTATATTCGTGAAAAATAGCTGCTGGAAAAGTCGGGTAAAGGAAGGAAAAATTGGCTTTTGTCAGTTTCTTAGCAATGACTTCTTGGCCTGAAAGCAATAATTCGCTACCCATTTGTCCAAATATTAATTTAACAACAATAGTGGGTGTTTTGAACAAGCAGGGACGATCCAACGCTTGAGCCAAAACTTGGCATAGGCTTTTTTGAGTAATGACCTCGGGCGCTACCATGTTTACTGGGCCCGAAAAAGTTGGATTTTTAACAACGAAATCAATAGCACGCACTAAGTCCTCAATATGAATCCAGCTAATTTGCTGTTTTCCATGGCCGAGTATGCTAGCTAAGCCTAGTTTATAGGGTAGTTCCAGTTTTTTTAGCATTCCTTGTTGCTTTTTCAAAACTACACCGAATCGCATTAAAGTGTAGTTAATTTTATTTTTGAGTTTTTTTTCTACCGTCAATTCCCATTCGCAAACTACCTGCTGCGAAAAACAGTGCTCTTGAGTTTTTATCAGGGTATCTTCGGCATTTTGTATGGTGTTTAAGCCGTAAATACCTACAGCGCTGGCGTTTAGAAACCGTATCCGTTCAGGGGTAGGGGAACGTAATACCCAATTAGCCAATTTCTCGGTCGGTTCAACACGGCTCGATATAATTTTTGCTTTTTGCTGAACTGTCCAGCGTTTATCTATGCTTTCCCCACAAAGATTAATCACTACGGTATAATTTTCTATCGGCTCGGTTGCTAAACCCGAGAAATCGATAGCGCGCTGCTCGGGGAAAATTTGCTTTAATCGTCGTCTATCTCGTCCTAAAACCGTAATTTTATGTGAAGGTGACAATGCCGACACTAGACTTTTTCCAATAAAGCCGGAGGCTCCGGCGATCAAGATTTTCATTAAAAAAACTCTACTATTTAAATTTGATCAAAAACTCTTACTCTTATCGGGTGCCCATAAAAAAATATTTTCATTGTATTTTACTGTTTTGTCTCCTTTACATAATAAAGCAATCGGAACTAGAATAATACTAGTGTTTTCCTTGTACGAGGTTATAAAGTAACCCCGTATCAACGCTTTCCTAAACCTTATTAAAAGTAATAAGTTAGCAGCACGTAACTACAGGCGAAGCTTGTGACGAACGTATTAAAGGGTAAAGCCTTTTGCTTGGTGTAGTGGTTCAAACTTACTATGACAGTTACCGGTTTTTTCAGTCGTGCTTACTGTCCGTTGAAGTTAAGACTGTCAACTTTTTCCTGCCAGATTTTTTTGTCCTCAAAAAATGTTTCTATCGGCGTACGCCCACAGCACATTTTTACTTGATGAGTTCGCTCGTTATTGTAGTAAGCGAGCCAATCATCCAAGTCTTTTTGCAATTCGTCAAGAGAAGCATAAATCTTTTTACTAAATGCCACTTGATAAAATTCCTGTAAAATCGTTTTATGAAAGCGTTCACAAATTCCGTTAGTTTGCGGATGATAGGCTTTTGTTTTGGTATGCTCAATCGCATTGACGGTCAAATACAGCTCATAATCATGTTGTTCTACCTTTCTACAAAACTCAGTGCCACGATCGGTCAGTATGCGTAATATCTCCATTTCATTTAATTCAAAAAATGGTAATACAGTCCCATTTAATAATTCTGCAGCTGTAATAGAAGTTTTTGTCGTGTACAATTTACAGAAGGCTACCTTAGAGTAAGTATCAACGAATGTTTGTTGGTAAACGCGACCAACCCCTTTGAGTGTTCCTACATAAAACGTATCTTGAGAGACGAGATAACCAGGATGGGCTGTTTCAATCTCACCGCAAACTAAATTATCATCCTTCTTCCTTTCAAGGGCTACAACCTTATCTGATCTTGCTATAGTTTTTCGGACAGAAAGAAGCGAGATAAATTTAAGTTACTAAGCTAGCAGGTATAGTATGTCCAGAAAATATGATAAAGAATTTAAACTAAATGCGGTCAATTTGGTACTAGAGAAAAAAATAACGTGTACCCGAGTAAGCAAAGATCTAGGAATAGGGTTATCAACTTTGCAGAGATGGGTAAGCGAGTATAAATCCCATGGAGCTAACAATGCCTTTCCAAGAAGTGGGAACTTAAGGGTAGAAGATGAAGAACGCCGTCATCTACAGTGAGAAATTGATGTGCTTCGCCGTGAACGGGATATCTTAAAAAAAGCACTGGCCATCTTCTCCTCACCGTAAAGCAGAAATATCAATTTATGCGAAACAATGTGACCCTATGGAAGGTGGAAGAGATGGCACGAGTGTTGGGTGTTTCCCGGAGTGGCTATTATCACTTTTTGCACAGAAAAATAAGTAAAAGGGAGCACAAGAAAACGAGACATTACAAGAAATGATAAAAACTATTTTTTCAACCAGTAGGCACACTTACGGTAGCCCACGTGTCCATGCTGAGTTAAAAGCTCAGGGATTTAAAGTAAGTCGGCCGCGTGTTGCTCGACTCATGAAGCAATGTGGCCTAGCAGCAAAAATGCAGCAACTGTTTAAAGTAACCACGCGTGTAAATAAAAAACAATCGGTAGCACCTAATTTGTTACAACAAAATTTTACAGCGACTGTACCCAATTCAAAATGGGTAGCTGACATCAGTTACATTCGCAGTTTAGAAAGATGGCTTTACTTAGCGGTTGTGCTCGACCTTTATTCACGTAAGGTAGTTGGACTTTCGATGGGTGAATCATTATACACGACGTTGGTAACACAGGTCTTAGAACAGGCTTTACAACGACGGAATCCTTCAGATAGCTTACAACACCATTCCGATAAAGGATGCCAATATACGAGCGCAGCTTTTCAAAAATTATTAACCGCTAATGGAATTATTTGTAGCATGAGCTCAACCGGCTGTTGTTTTGATAACGCCGTAGCGGAAAGCTTTTTTCATTCCTTGAAAGCCGAATGTGTTTATTTTAAGCGCTACGAAAGCCGCGAACAAGCTAAACAAAGTATTTTTGAATATATTAAGATTTTTTATAACAATCACCGTCGTCATTCAACTTTAGGATATTTATCTCCCGTTGAATTTGAACAACGGTTTTACCAACCTCTCGCTTCTTAGTGTTTACAAAACTGTTGCAAGATCAGGTTTTAATAATGCCGGTACCCAGGTAGTCACTTCTAAATCGTGCACATCCATACCTTGGCTTTCGAGATAGGAGATAGCGTCTGAATATTTTCCTTCGTTTATTCCAGTATTGACTTCAACATCAACAGGCACTGTATAGATTTTCCCAGCGATAAAATCGGGATCACTAAAGATGGCGTTGATTTTAATATAGTCCGTCAAACGGGCCGCCGCTAAACCATGTGTCTTAGCGTGGTCAAGAATTTTATTAAAATTATAAAGTGTTTTTTCACCATCACCGATCACCGTTTTTAAGTGATAATTGTTGGTTGGCACAGGCACATTGGTTTCATTAACGGGCGTTAAAAAAACATCGGCCGCTGCAAAGGTATAGCTCCATCTGAATATTCTGTTTATGTTGATAGCATGGCAATTTCTTTTTCAAAAGGCCTCGATGCCCTTTTTGATTCAATTCTAATGGGAACGAAATCTTTAGTTTAAAAAGCTAAAAAATTTAGAAAATGGTATGGCGGAGGGTTACATCAATCAGATTTTATGGCTGCGGCCGCGTTATATGCGATTAAAAACAATCTATCTCAATTAAAAATTTATCATGAAAATGAAAAAATATTTGCAGAACTTTTAAATAAACATGGTACTTTTGAAGTTAATCTTGATCAACTTGAAACGAATATTGTGATGGTTAATATAAAAATTTAGGAATTACCGCTTAAGAGTTAAGGTTTTATGGGCTTAAGCTGCTCCCTTAAATGGGAAAGATCCAAACTGGAATGTGTAGAGTGGGGTGGCTATCTAAGTGATTGATTTTAGCCAGATTTCTGGCTCCCCGAGCAGGACTCGAACCTGCGACCCAATGATTAACAGTCTCCAGCTCATTCTATTTCTTATCTTTCATGATGTTTAATAATCCTTATTATATAAGAGTTTGTTGCCCAGCTTTGCTTAATGTAGTTTAATAGAAACTGACTAAATTTGCTCTATAACATAGCACCAGCCTAGCACTAGATTGAGAATAAATATAATAAGGAGAGTTATGAGCCAAAATAAATTTAATTTTACAAAAGCCTTTTTACAAGTTTTACCCCTTCCTCCTACCAATAAACGAAGCTATTACTACGACACAAAAGTAAGAGGCTTAGGGATTCGTGTTCTTGCTTCCGGCATTAAAACTTTTATTGTTTATCGTTGGGCTAATGGTAAGCCTGACCGTGTTACTTTAGGTCGTTATCCAGATTTAACTATTGAGCAAGCACGTAAAAAAGCGGCTGAGATTAATGCCGTTATCGCGTGAGGGAGAAACCCTAGAGAACAAATTAATCTTGCCAAGCAAGAATTAACCTTTGAAAAACTCTTCATTTATTATCTGGAAAATTTTGCAAAAGCGCATAAAGTAAAAACCTATAAAATAGAAGAACAAAAATATCATCGTTTTTTGAAAAAGGAATGGCGCAAATATAAATTATCCGATATCACTACAAGCAAAATAACTGAACTCCATACTAGAATTGGTGAAGAAAATGGAAAATATGAAGCCAACCGCGTACTTGCACTATTAAGCATTTTGTTTAATAAAGCCAAGGAATGGGGTTATTTATCAAAAGTAAATCCTGTTATAGGCATAAAAAGATTTGAAGAACATGAACGTGAACGATTTTTACAGCCTGATGAACTTCCCCGTTTTTTTCAAGCTCTAGAAGAAGAGCCTAATGTGGCCATTCGTGATTATATTTTTATCAGTTTACTCACTGGCGCTAGACGTACCAATGTGTTAGCCATGCAATGGAAAGATATTTCATTTGCAAGGAAAGAGTGGAAACTCATGCAGACTAAAAATGGGAAACCACAAACAATCCCTCTGTTAGAAGAAGTTGTTGGCTTATTAGCGCAACGGAGACAGTTAGTTTCTAGAGATGACCCTTATGTATTTCCCAGCTTTGGTCGCACAGGGCATTTGGCTGAGCCAAAAAGAGGATGGCAACGTGTTTTACAACGAGCAGATATTAAGGATTTACGCTTGCATGATTTAAGACGTACTTTCGGAAGTTGGCAAGCCCGCACAGGCTCATCACTCACTATTATAGGAAAATCTTTAAATCACAAGTCTTCTGTAAGCACGGCTATCTATGCTCGTTTAGATTTAGATCCTGTTAGAGAATCTATGGAAAAAGCAACGAAAGCGATGTTGAAAGTAGCAAAAATTAATTTTAAATAATTATTTAAAGCTATTTATCAAATTTAATGAATACTTACAGCGGTTTTTTCGAAGGAGCACAAAAAACTGAAGAAGATAGAATCTTTTTATATAGTTTTCGTGAAGAATCGTTCTTTTTCGAGAATGTTCCACAAAGTGCGTTACAAGACAGGGTAGCCCTGACAAGTTTGAATTGTAATCGGTTCCGACCACGTCGGACTATTGCAAACTTTTTTGGTGATAACTAAAAGTTTACGAGTTTGTGCATTTAATTCAATCGGTTAAATGTGAAATGTCAACAGCTTCTAAACTTATTTTAATCTAACTTCTTATTCATAGTTTACTGATCTTGAGGGTAAAGCCGTTATTTTCCAATTTATTGAAAGTAGAAGTAACAAAATTAACTTAGTGTTAAGATTTTTTTCAATAAAATTCATTAAAAAACTAAATAAAGAATGAGGATTATATGGATAAAATTTCCTTGACGCCGGAAGAAACTAGACTATGGACAGAATGGAAATTACATCCAGATAGTCATGCCTATAACCTTATTCTTCAATATAAGTTAATAAATTTTATTGATATTAATCGCTTAGATATTGCCTTCTCTACCGTAGCTAATTTTTTTGATTCTTTTAAAACATATTTTATTGAAGAAGATGGAATTCCCTATAAGTTAATATTGCCACAGAGTCAATTCAATATTGATGTTATCGATTTGACACAGCGTCAATGGAGTGAAGATTTAGAGGAGATTGCTAATAAGAAACGGATAGAATTGTTAAAAAAACCTTTTGATTTGAGCAAACCCTATTTATTTCGTTGCAAGTTAATAAGATATTCTTCAGAAAGTTATTATTTTATCTTTATAATGCCACACATCTTATGTGATGCTTACTCCTTAAATTTATTTTTACATCTATTATCGCGTATTTATAATGGGATTGAAGGAGAAAAAAAAATCATTGCCGAATATCAGTTCGGCATGACTGATCAACATAATAGTATACATAGTAAGGCTAATTTAGAGGATAAAAATGCGGAAGCTTACTGGAAGGAAAAGTTTTTTAATACGCATTGTCAAATAGAATTTGGATTGCAAAAGAACTCATCGGGTAGTCGTCAAGGCAAACGATTTTGGTTTCAATTACCCGCTAAGCTTACGGCTGATCTTTACACCTTAACAAAATCGCAAAATACGACCTTATTTAATCTTATTGCTAGCGCGGTTACTATTTTTTTATATCGTTATTTTGGCCAAGAAGATATCAGTTTACATTACACTGTTAATATTCGTCCTAAAGACAAAAATGGGGAAAAATTATTTGGTTTTTTTGTCAATGAATTAGGATTGCGTACGAAATTATCAGAAAAGTTAACTTTTAGCGAAGTTGTATCCGGTATTAAGCAACAAAGGGCACTAGATAGAAGCTATCAGAATTATCCTTTGATTGAAAAACTTTTAACAAGCTTGAGAGTGGTTGAGCCTGGCTTAAGGTTCCCTTTTAATGTTGGACTGGGAGCAACTTCTTTCTTTAAGAAGTTAGTATTAGAAAACGTTACTGTTCAGTCTATCGATAGTTTTGTTAATGATGAAGTTATTAGTGATTTATTATTTTTATATGAGAATGATAAAACTTCTACACAGTTAGAATTTGCTATTGAGTATAACAGCGCTATTTTTGAAACTGATTTTATAGAACGGCTGTCGTTGAGCTTGATTCAATTGCTAAAGGGAATCGTAGCGAATCCGGAAGAAAGGA